>TARA_R110002096_G_scaffold17522_9_pt1 | contig 24694 bp, 25 predicted proteins | sample TARA_R110002096 | Tara Oceans TARA_R110002096 (sample SAMEA4397295) | marine metagenome | biome: Polar Biome; feature: [DCM] deep chlorophyll maximum layer (ENVO:01000326); material: water (ENVO:00002006), including particulate matter (ENVO:01000060) such as... | depth 35 m
TCCAGAACCTTTTTATGCTAATTATAATGGGTTTTCAACGGCATCTGGAGTAAATATTATACCTGTAATTTCAAAAATTGAACACAATTTTGCTTTACCTCCCATTGAAGCTTTTGAAAAATTGATTACCCCAAAAACAAAAGCTATTTTAATTTGCAACCCTGGCAACCCTACTGGTTATTTATATTCAAAAGAAGAAATACAAAAACTAGCAGCCATTGTAAAAAAACATGATTTGTTTTTAATTGCAGATGAAGTATATCGCGAATTTGCTTACGATGGAAACACGCATTATTCCATTATGCAAGAATCTGGTTTGGAGGAACATGCGATAATGATTGACTCGGTTTCAAAACGATACAGTATGTGTGGTGCACGAGTTGGTTGTCTAGTTTCAAAAAATAAAAACGTAATACAAACGGCTCTAAAATTTGCACAAGCTCGTTTAAGTCCGCCAACATTAGCACAAATAGCTAGTGAAGCAGCACTAGAAACACCACAAAGTTATTTTGATGATGTTATTGAAGAATACGTAGAAAGAAGAAATACGTTAATTGAGGAACTGCAAAAAATAGACGGTGTGAAAGTTGCAAAACCTAAAGGTGCTTTTTATTGTATTGCAGAATTACCAATAAAAAATTCAGATAAATTTGCCCAATGGCTTTTAGAAGATTTTAATGTGAATGGCGAAACTATAATGGTTGCTCCCGCCGGTGGTTTTTATTCAACTCCTGGGGTTGGTTTAAACCAAATACGAATTGCTTACGTACTTAAAAAGGAAAGCTTAATAAAAGCTGTTAATATTTTAAAAGAAGCTCTAAAAGTTTATAAAAATTAGTGCAGATACTTAATAACATATCTTTAAAACCATACAATACTTTCGGAATTGATGCGATTGCAAAACACTTTGTATCAGTTTCTAGTATTGATGATTTAAAAACTGTTTTAGGGCTTAAGGACTACCCAGAAAAGTTGATTTTGGGTGGTGGTAGTAATATGCTTTTAACTAAAAATCAAGATACTTTAGTAACGCATATTAACCTAAAGGGTATTTCTATAATTTCTGAAGATGATGATTTTGCAGTAGTTAAAGCAAATGCTGGTGAAAACTGGCACGAATTTGTTTTATGGTGTTTAAAACACAATTTTGGTGGTATTGAAAACATGTCGTTAATTCCTGGAAATGTTGGCACCGCCCCTATTCAAAATATTGGTGCTTACGGCGTTGAGTTGAAAGATGCATTTTTGGCTTGTGAAGCTTTATCTTTAGAATCACATACCATAAAATCATTCCAAAAAGAAGATTGTAATTTTGGTTACAGAAATTCCATTTTCAAACAAGACGCAAAAGGTGAATTTATTATCACTAGCGTCACGTTTAAACTTACAAAACGCAATCATAAATTAAATATTAACTATGGCACTATTGCATTAGAATTAGAAACTAATGGTATTAAAAATCCAACAATTCAAGATATTTCAAAAGCTGTTATAGCCATACGAGAAAGTAAATTACCAAACCCTAAAGAGATTGGTAATAGTGGTAGTTTTTTTAAAAATCCCGTAATTTCGAAAGTAGACTATACTGCTTTGGTTAAAAACTTTAAAGATGCGCCTAGTTATCCCGTTTCAAATACCGAAGTAAAAGTTCCTGCGGGTTGGCTTATTGAAAAAGCTGGGTTTAAAGGAAAGCGATTTGACAATTATGGTGTGCATGAAAAACAAGCTTTAGTACTTGTAAATTATGGAGATGCCAAAGGTGAAGATATCCTAAAACTATCTCAGTTAATTCAAAAAACAGTTAAACGCCTATTTAATATTTCTATTGAAGCTGAAGTAAATATCTTATAATACAAAAGAAATTTCTAACTTTGATTTCATTAACAATAAAACTAAACCAATAAAATATTGATTTCAGCTATAGAAAAAGAAATAGTTAGTTTACTAGAACGTGGCGATAAAAAAGCCATTAATCTGCTATACGAATACTACGCTGATTCTTTATATGGCGTGATTCAAAAAATAATAAAAGATGAAGATACCGCCCAAGATGTACTTCAAGAAAGTTTTGTGAAAATTTGGAGATACGCCAAAAAATATGATTCTAGTAAAGCCAAACTTTTTACTTGGTTATATAGAATTGCTTACAACACTGCTATTGATAAAGTTAGATCGCAAAAAAATAAGTCTGGTAAAGAAGTCCAAATTGAAACTTCATCCGTATATAAAATAACATCAAACGAGTTAAACCAAGATGTTTTAGATATCAAAAAACACTTGTCTAGCTTGGATGAAAAATATCAAATTGTAATAAATGCGCTCTTTTTTGAGGGCATGACCCAACAAGAAGCTAGTGAAGAATTAGATATTCCGCTAGGTACTATAAAATCGAGATTAAAAATTGGATTACGCGAATTGAAAAAAATTTATAATCCTTAATAAACAAAGTCATGAATGAGAAAATAACTACTTTTTTAAATTCTGGCCTATTAGAAAAATATCTATTAGGTGATATCACTTCTGTTGAAACAGAAACGGTTGAATCTTATATTTCAAAATACCCAGAAGCACAAAATGCATACAACACATTACAACACAACTTAGAAATAGTTGCAAAAAGTAACGCTGTTGAAGCACCGAAACATATTCTAAATAGCATTTTAGAAGAACTTGATGAAAAACCTGTTGTTAAGATGAACACCTCTTACAAATATAAAAAATGGTATAAATTTAGTGTTGCAGCCAGTGTAGCAGCATTAATTTTTGCAGGAACATCCATTTATTTTTACAATCAAAATCAAATATTAAATAGTGAATCTTTGGTTGTAGATAATGAAATTAATGATTTACGAAGTGATATTGAGAAGAACAATATGATGCTTGATAATGTAATGAGGCAACTTTTAAAGCTTAATAACCCTGAAACTGAAAAATATATTATTTCAGGAAATGAAAGAGCTAAAGATTTAAAAACAGTTGCATATATAAACGCTAAAGAAAAAACATCCATGATAGATGTTGTTTCCTTGCCTAAATTACCCGAAGAACAATGTTACCAAATTTGGGCAGAATTACAAGGTAAAATGGTAAGCTTAGGTGTTTTAAGTGAAACAGACAGAAAACTAATAAACCTGCCTTACGCTGAAAATGCTTTAGCCTTAAATATTACTATAGAGCCTAAAGGTGGTAATACAGTAGCTTCTTTAAAAAATACAGTTGCAGAAATAGACTTACAGTAAATTAATAGCAGAATTCCTAATTAAAAAGCCTTATTTTCAATTGAAAATAAGGCTTTTTTTATGTTTTAAAACCAAATAAGAATACTAATGGTAATTTTTTCATCAAAAGTTTTATCTTTGTACAAAATATTTAAAATGAAACTCCTTTTAATCACAATTGTTTTGCTAGGTTTAGGTATTGTTGGAATAGCCATTAAAATTTGGGCGAAAAAAGATGGGAAGTTTGCCGGAACTTGCGCTAGCCAAAACCCAATGTTAAATAAAGATGGTGATGCTTGTGGCTTTTGTGGAAAAACTCCAGATCAATTTTCAGATTGTGATGAACCTCAACATTCTTAATCTTTAAATGGAAATATTTGATTTCTTCTTCTATGCATTTATTGTTGTAGTTATTATTCAAGCGTTGTTTTATTTAATCATTTTTCAAAAATTCGCTTTTCTAAAACCTAAAAAAAAAAGAAAAAAAAATATTCCAGTTTCAATTATAATTTGCGCCAAAAATGAAGCTAAAAATTTACAGAACTTTTTACCTTCACTAATATCACAAGATTACAAAGATTTTGAAATTGTTTTAATAAATGATGCTTCAAGCGATAATACCCTTGAGGTTATGGAAGGTTTTTCCAAAAAACATGAACACATCAAAATTGTAGATGTTAAAAACAATGAGGCCTTTTGGGGAAATAAAAAATACGCTATAACTTTAGGTATTAAAACGTCAAAATATGATCATCTTTTATTTACCGACGCCGATTGCAAACCCTTATCTAATCTATGGATTAAGGAGATGACATCTCATTTTACTGATGAGCATAGTATTGTTTTAGGCTACAGTGGTTATTCAAAAATTAAAAAATCATTTTTAAACAAACTTATTCGTTTTGAAACTTTAATTACAGCTATTCAATATCTTTCATTTGCTAAAATAGGCTTGACATACATGGGTGTGGGCAGAAATTTGGCATATACTAAAAAGACTTTTTTTGATGCTAATGGTTTTGTAAACCATATGAAATTACCGTCTGGAGATGACGATTTATTTATAAACCAAATAGCTTCAAACGAAAATACAGCTATTTGTTTTTCGAAAGAAAGTTTTACCGAATCTGTACCAAAAACATCTTTTAAAAGCTGGATTAAACAAAAAAGGCGACATATTACAACCGCAAAATATTATAAACTAAAACATAAGCTCTTATTGGGGTTATTTTATTCTACCAACCTTTTATTTTGGATTTTAGCCATACTTCTTTTTGTTACAACATACCAGTGGCGCTATGTAATCGGAATTTTTATTTTTCGTCTTGTAATTCAATATGCTATTTTAAGTAATTCGTCAAAAAAACTTGATGAGAAAGATCTTTTAATTTGGTTTCCTGCTTTAGAAATTTCCTTAATTCTTTTACAATTAACTATCTTTATAAATAATCTTATCTCAAAACCAAATTTTTGGAAATAGAAGACGCTATAAAACGTGCTAAAACTCACGACCAAAAAGCATTTAATTATTTATTAGATACTTTTTGGGACGATGTTTATGGCTTTCAATTAAAGCGAATTCAAAATGAAAATGATGCCGAAGATGTAACCATACAAACCTTTTCTAAAGCTTTTGACAGGATTGAAACTTTTGATGACAATTACAAGTTTAAAACCTGGTTGATTACTATTTCGAAGAATATTCATATTGATTTATTGCGAAAAGAGAAAAATTCGATCTCTCAAGTTATTTCTAAAGACAATAAACATGTGCTTCACGTTGTAGATGAATCACCTTCAGCAGAAGATAAGTTGATAACAGAGCAACATTTAGCAAAACTTTTGCGTGATATAAAAAAGTTAAAACCTCATTATCAAGAAGTTATAAACTTACGTTATTTTCAAGAGTTGAGTTATAAAGAAATTTCTAAACAACTAAACGAACCCATGAATAATGTAAAAGTTAAATTGCTTCGTGCAAAAAAACTACTTGCAGAAATTATTCAAGACAAGTAAATGCTTTCTAAACTAAAAAATCTTGGCCCTGGCTTATTATTTGCTGGTGCAGCCATTGGTGTATCGCATTTAGTACAATCTACTCGTGCTGGGGCCGATTTTGGCTTGGGCTTACTTTGGGCTTTGCTTTTAGTGAATTTGTTTAAGTATCCTTTTTTTCAATTTGGCCCAAGGTATGCCACTGCAACTGGCGAGAGCTTACTAGATGGCTATAAAAAGCTTGGAAAAGGCATCTTATTAATATATTACATTTTAAGTTTTGCAACCATGTTTACTATTCAAACTGCTGTAACTATTGTTACGGCAGGTATAGCAGCTTCATTATTTGGAGATTTTATTAGTTTAAAATTATGGACCGTAATCATCATCATTATATGTTTAGGTATCTTAATTTTAGGCAAGTATAAGTTGTTGGATAAATTGATGAAAGTCATCATTATAACGCTAACAATAAGTACCATTATTGCGGTAAGCATGGCTTTAATTAATAATTCTGATCCTATTTTATTCAAACAAATAGTACCAGAAAATAGTATTGAAATAGCCTTTTTAATTGCCTTTATGGGATGGATGCCTGCGCCTTTAGATATCTCGGTTTGGCAATCATTATGGGCACTAGAAAAAACTAAAGAAACAAAAAAGTATACCACAAAATCTGCTTTATTCGATTTTAATGTAGGCTATTTAAGTACTATTGTTTTGGGTGTTGGCTTTTTATTGTTAGGCGCTTTAGTGATGTTTAATAGTGGCGAAACGTTTAGTGATTCTGCAAGTATTTTTTCTGGTCAGTTCATAAATATGTACACTGTTAGTTTAGGAAATTGGGCATATGTTATAATAGGAATTGCCGCGTTTACAACCATGTTTAGCACGACATTAACCACATTAGATGCTTCTCCAAGAGCCATGGAAAGAACAACCCAATTATTATTTAAAAAAACTTCAAAATTTAATTATACTTTCTGGATTGTTTTATTAGCTATTGGCACTATTAGCATCTTTATTTTCCTAGCTTCAGAAATGGGATTATTGATTAAAGTGGCGACTATTCTATCGTTTATTACAGCACCTTTTTATGCCATAATAAGTTACATCCTTATTTCTAGTAAACACACACCAAAAGCGTGGCGCCCTTCTAAAAAACTTCATGTTTTAAGCATTTTAGGAATTATCTTTTTAATCGGATTTAGCATCTGGTATCTTACTACTTTGTCAATTTTTTAAAAGAATACTTCGTATATTTGCTACATTATTTTAATGGCATGAATACAGAAACAACTTCTAATATATTACCAGAACGTCAAGCTAAACCTAAATGGCTTCGTGTAAAACTTCCAACAGGAAAAAAGTACACCGAATTGCGTGGTTTAGTTGATAAATACAAACTAAACACCATTTGTACTTCGGGCAGTTGCCCAAATATGGGAGAATGTTGGGGTGAAGGTACGGCAACGTTCATGATTTTAGGAAATGTATGTACCCGCTCTTGCGGATTTTGTGGTGTAAAAACTGGGCGGCCAGAAACGGTTGATTGGGATGAACCCGAAAAAGTAGCGCGTTCAATTAAAATAATGCAGATTAAACACGCCGTTTTAACCAGTGTTGATAGAGATGATTTAAAAGACATGGGAAGTATTATGTGGACAGAAACTATTAAAGCTGTTCGTAGAATGAATCCTGATACAACTTTAGAAACTCTAATTCCAGATTTCCAAGGTATTGAACAACATATAGATCGTATTATTGAAGTTGCTCCAGAAGTTGTATCGCACAATATTGAAACTGTAAGACGGTTAACTCGTGAGGTTCGTATTCAAGCTAAATACGACAGAAGTATGGGTGTTTTAAACTATTTAAAACAACTAGGACAACGCAGAACAAAATCTGGTATTATGCTAGGTTTAGGCGAAACTAGAGAGGAAGTTATTGAAACACTTCATCATTTAAGAGAAAACCGTGTTGATGTGGTTACTATTGGTCAATATCTTCAACCAAGTAAAAAACACTTACCAGTAAAACAGTTTATAACGCCAGATCAATTTAAAGAATACGAAGAAATAGGTTTAGATTTAGGTTTTCGCCATGTAGAAAGTAGCGCTTTGGTGCGTTCTTCTTACAAAGCGCAAAAACATATTAATTAATCATGATTCGTGTTGCAATTAATGGTTTCGGAAGAATAGGCCGGCGCGTTTTTAGGCTCATTGAAAATCATAAAAACATTCAAATTGTTGCGATAAACGACTTAGCAGATTCTAAAACCTTAAGTCATTTATTAAAATACGACAGTATACACGGTATTTTTAATGGTACTATTTCAAATGATGAAAATCACATTATTGTTAACCGAAGACCTATTTCTTTACTAAATAAGACGCACCCAAAAGACATCAATTGGAAACCTTTTAATGTTGATTTCGTAATTGAATCTTCTGGAAAATTTAAAACAACTCCAGATTTAAAATATCATATTAAAAATGGTGCAAAACAAGTTATATTAAGCGTTCCACCAATTGAAGACGCTATTAAAACCATTGTTTTTGGCGTGAATGAACATAGTATTGATGGCTCAGAAACTATCATTTCTAATGCATCGTGTACTACAAACAATGCGGCACCAATGATTGATATCATAAATAAACTTTGTGGCATTAATGAAGCTTATATAACGACGGTTCACTCCTATACAACGGACCAAAGTTTGCACGATCAACCACATCGTGATTTACGACGGTCCCGTGCTGCAAGTCAATCCATTGTACCTACTACAACGGGTGCTGCAAAAGCGTTAACTAAAATTTTTCCAGAATTATCTGATGTTATTGGAGGCTGTGGTATTAGAGTTCCGGTGATAAATGGCTCTTTAACAGATATTACGTTTAACGTAAAAAAAACAGTATCTATTGAAGATATTAATAAGGCCTTTAAAAAAGCGTCACAATCCCACTACAAAGGTATTTTGGAATATACTGAAGATCCTATTGTTTCTATTGATATTGTTGGGAATTCACACTCTTGTATTTTTGATTCTGGCATGACCTCTGTAATTGGTAATATGGTGAAAATAATAGGTTGGTATGATAATGAAACTGGATATTCTTCAAGAATAATAGATCTTATATGCGATTTATCGGAAAAAAGAGGTCTTTTGTCGGCTAAATAATTATATTTGTTTGTAATATTTATTAAAATGTCCCAAATAAAACACTACACTTTTGTATTGCTAATGCTTTTAAGTATTAGTGTTTCTTCTCAAAAAACCATTGACGAAGATCCTGAAATATTACAAAATAGTATAAATAACCGTATCTCTCAATCGCATACAGCTCTTGAAAACTACGACTACTATGAAGCTCAAAATAATCTTGATGAAGCACTAGTTTTTGCCGAAAAATTAGATAACAAAAAGAGTTTGGGTATTATTTATGCTTTAAAAGGGAAATTACAGTTAATTACTGAAGAAAAGGATAAAGCTATCATTTCGTTAAATAAAGCCATTGAAATTCAGCGCATTATAAACGATAATAAAAATCTAGCTAGTTCATACAAGACTTTTGGTGATGTATTTTTAGCAAAGAAAGATTACTCTAATGCACTTGACTCTTACACTGCTGCAAAATCTAAATTTCAGGAAGAAGGATTAACAGAAGGTTTGGCAGAAACGCTTCTAGCGGAAGGAAAAACATACTTACATATAGAAAATTACAGAAAGGCAAGATCTATTATAGAACAAGCTTTAGCAGAGGCTAAAAAAATTGGCTATAAGAAAATTCAAAGTGATGGTTCTATTACTCAAGGTTTGGTTTACAGTAAATTAGGTGATTATTACAAAGCATTAATTTATACGACTGAAGGACTTGAAATCGCTAAAGAAAACAAATTTATCGACATCTTAAGTGAGGGTTATTTAATAGTAAGTGATATTCATAAATCTCTTGGAAATACAAATCAGAATATTAATAATTATAAATTATCTGCTGAATATCTTGGATTACATATATCACTTTCAGATTCTTTAAGAAACCTAAAAACTGCACATTCGTCTAAAAATCAAGAAACACAGCATTTATTAAAAGAAATGGATGCTAAAAATAAAGAAGTTGCTGAACGATTAGAAACTTTTGAAGATGATAAAAACTTAAATACATTAACTTCAATTTTAAGTGTTGCTTTAATTACTATTTTATCGCTTTTAACACTATCGCTTTACAAGAATAATAACATAAGATTGAAAACCAATAATATGCTTCATAAAAAAAATGGAGAGCTTATTATTGCTAAAGAAAAAGCGGAGTTAGCATCAAAAACTAAAGCAAATTTTCTATCAACTGTAACACACGAACTTAGAACACCACTGTATGCGGTTACTGGTTTGAGTAATATGTTGTTAGAAGAAAACCCAAGACCAGAACAAGTTCAACACTTAAAATCGCTTAAGTTTTCTGGAGATTATCTATTAACATTCATCAACGACATTCTTCAAATTAATAAAATAGAAGCTAATAAAGTGGATATTGAACCAGAGTCATTCAACTTAAAAAAGAAAATTAACAACATTATTCTAGCTTTAAATAATTCGGCAAATGATAATAATGTTAAACTTCATTTTGAATACGATAAAGATTTACCAGAATACTTCATTGCTGATCAATTAAAGATATCTCAAATTCTAATTAACCTAGTTGGTAACTCTATTAAATTTACAAAAAATGGAGATATTTGGATTAGAGCTTATAAAATTGAACAAAAAGACAATATGTACACCTTGCGTTTTGAAGTGGAAGATAATGGGATTGGTATAAGTCAAGAAAAACAGGATAATATGTTTGAAAGCTTCTCACAAGGCTCTATTCAAATAAACAGGAAATATGGTGGAACAGGACTTGGATTATCTATTGTAAAAGGATTGATTGATATTTTAAAAGGGAAAATTTACGTGAAAAGTGAATTACAAAAAGGAACCACTTTTTACTTTGAAATCCCTTTAGAATATACATCTGTGCGAGCTAGCAAGAAAAAAGAAGTTACTTATTTTACTGGTAATAAAGAAGATTTAGATTTAACCAAAGTTAGAATTTTAGTGGTTGAGGACAACAAAATAAATCAAATGATTACTAAAAAAATTCTAACTAAAATGAATCTTAATTGTGATATTATTGATAATGGTGAAGATGCTGTAGAAATGATTAAGACCAATAATTACAACATCATTTTAATGGATATTCACATGCCAGGAATTAGCGGGATTGAAGCCACAAAACGTGTTAGAGCTTTTAATAAAGAGTTAACCATTTTTGCATTAACCGCAGTTACTATTGAAGATAAAATGCATGAATTTGATGAAGCTGGTTTTACTGACATTATTCCGAAACCATTTAAGCAAGAAGAGTTTGAGAAAAAACTTTATAATGCGCTTGCTGGAAAAACCAATAAATCGGCTTAATTAGTAACGAATTCTTCAATACGTTTATTAAACTTTTCTTCGTTTTCAATAACCACTTTTATTGGTAAATAAAACAACTTATCTTTTAAAGATTTGTAGTGCTTTAAGCGCATAAAATCTTTTTCGGTTGTAATAATTAATGTTTTAGTTTTTAAAATTTCAATATCTTTTTGAGAAAAACCGTGATGATCTTTAAAGTTTAAATGCTCAAAATTTAAGTGTTTACTATTTAAAAAATCAACCAAAGGTTTTGCATTTGCAATACCAGTTACCAAGGTGACATTAGATAACTCTTTTAACTCAATAGTTGAATGTTCTGAAATTACATTATCGGAATATCTTATAGAACTAAAAAATACATTTTGATTTTCACTTGGACGTATTCGTTTTATAAAGCTAGCTTTAGTAGATTCATTTAATTCATCCGGACATTTAGTTACCACAATTATATCAGCACGTTTTGCCCCATCTTTTGACTCTCGTAAATTTCCGGTTGGCAAAACGAAATCCGAAAAATAAGGATTTGCATAAGTTGTTAATAAAATATTCAATCCGGCTTTCACTCTTCTATGTTGGTAAGCATCATCTAAAAGAATAATTTCTGGTTTATTTTTTTGTTTTTGCAGTTCTGAAATTCCGTTCTGTCTATCGGCATCAACGGCAACCAAAATATCTTTTTTAAATTTATTATAAAACTGAAAAGGTTCATCACCAATAGTTTCCGCTGTAGCTGTTTCATCTGCTAAATAAAACCCTTTGGTCTGCCTTTTATATCCTCTACTTAGCGTCGCAACTTTATAATCTTTTTTTAAAAGCGTAATTAAATACTCAATCATTGGTGTTTTTCCAGTTCCGCCAGCACTTAAATTACCAACACAAATTACAGGAAAGTGATAAGATTTAGATTTTTTAATCCCTAAATCATATAATTTATTGCGTAACCAAGTCACTAAATAGTAAATCGGTACGAAAGGAAATAATATGTATCGCAACATTTTCATCATAGCAAAGTAAATATTTTATATTTGTTTAATAATCAAATCATGAAAATATTATGATTATTCAAGATGTCATTAATTATTTAGAAGAACTTGCGCCTTTAGCTTACGCTGAAGATTTTGATAACGTCGGACTTTTAGTTGGCCATAAAAACACAGAAGTAACCAGTGTTTTGGTTACACTAGACACACTTGAAAACGTTGTAGATGAAGCCATTGCAAAAAAATGCAACCTCATTGTTAGCTTCCACCCTATTATATTTAACGGTTTAAAAAAACTAACTGGTAAGAATTATGTGGAGCGCGTGGTTATGAAAGCCATAAAACATGATATTGCTATTTATGCTATTCACACCGCATTAGATAATGCAATTCAAGGCGTTAATGATATGATTTGTAATCAATTAAAATTGACAAACAAACGTATTTTAATTCCGCAAAGTGAAACTATAAAAAAACTAACCACTTACGTTCCTAAAAATGAAGCTGAACAATTAAGAACAGCCTTATTTGGTATTGGTGCGGGAAGTATTGGAAATTATAAGCATTGTAGTTTTAATGTTGAGGGTTATGGTACATTTAATGCCAATGAAGATTCAAATCCTGTAAAAGGTAAAAAAGGTGAAACACATATCGAAGATGAAACAAAAATTTCAATAACGTTTCCAAAACATATCGAATCTCAAGTTATTAAAACACTTTTTAAAACACATTCTTACGAAGAAGTTGCCTATGAAATTACAACTTTAGAGAATAAAAATCAGAATATAGGCATGGGAATGGTTGGCGAATTAAGCGAACCGATGGACGAAAGATCATTTTTAAAGTATTTAAAAGCAAAAATGAATACAGAATGCATTAAACATTCTTCCTTTTTAAATAAAAACATAAAGCGTGTTGCTGTTTTAGGAGGCTCAGGTAGTTTTGCTATTCAAGCGGCTAAAGCTACTGATACTGATGCATTTATAACTGCCGATTTAAAATATCACGATTTTTTTACCGCCGAAAACAACATTCTTTTAGTAGATATTGGACATTATGAAAGTGAGCAATTCACAAAAAATCTTTTAGTGGCATATCTTACAAAAAAAATTACTAATTTTGCAATCATTTTATCGAACACAAATACCAATCCTGTTAAGTATTTTTAAATATGGCAAAAAAGAAAGAAGTAACTGTTGAAGAGCGCTTAAGAGCATTATACGATTTACAACTTATAGATTCTCGTATAGATGAAATAAGAAATGTTCGTGGAGAACTTCCTTTAGAAGTTCGCGATTTAGAAGATGAAGTTGCTGGTTTAAATATTAGATTAGAAAAACTTATTTCTAATTTAGAAGTAATAGAGAATGATATTACTGGAAAGAAAAATTTAATTGAAGAGTCTAAATCTTTAATGAAAAAATACAGCGAACAGCAAAAAAATGTTAGAAATAACAGAGAATTTAATTCGCTAACAAAAGAAGTTGAATTTCAAGAACTTGAAATTGAATTGGCTGAAAAGCATATTAAAGAATTTAAAGTTCAAATAGAGCAGAAAAAAGAAGTTATTGCTGAAACTAAAGAGCGTTTAAAAGAGCGTGAAACGCATTTAAAACACAAAAAGAGTGAATTGGATGCTATTTTAGCTGAAACTGAAAAAGAAGAGCAAGCTTTAATTGGTAAATCGGAAGATTATAAAACTCAAATTGAAGACCGTTTAGTTGCTGCTTATACCAGAATAAGAAAGAATGTTAAAAATGGCTTAGCCGTTGTACCTATTGAAAGAGGCGCAGCAGGAGGATCATTCTTTACTATTCCACCACAAGTACAAGTTGAAATTGCTTCAAGAAAAAAAGTAATTACAGATGAGCATAGTGGACGTATTTTAGTTGATGCCGCTTTAGCTGATGAACAGAAAGCTAAAATGAAAAAAATGATGGCGAAACTTTAATTTAAAAAGCCTCTTTAGGTTTTGCCTAAAGTTTACTCTAAAATTGTCATTCCTGTGAAAATGGGAATCCTTAAAATATATTTCAAAGCCTTTCATAAATGAAAGGCTTTTTTATTTTAATAAAACTTTCACAGCATAAACTATTAGGTTTTGTATTTTTATACGTCTATTGAAAAAGAAAAATGTACTATGAAAAGAATAATCCTTTTATTAACAATCGCTTTATTATTTAGTTGCCAGAATTCTGCACAAACAAATAAAGCGCAAGAAGCAGTTATAAACGCAGAACCAGTTGAAGTTCCTTTAAAAAAAGGAAAAGCAAGAGCCTATTTTGCAAGTGGTTGTTTTTGGTGTGTTGAAGCTATTTACGAAAGTGTAAAAGGTGTTGATGAATCTATATCTGGGTATTCTGGCGGACATTCAAATAATCCAACCTATGAAGCAAGTAACACAGGAAGAACAGGACATGCCGAAGCTGTAGAAATTATTTACGACCCAAAAGTAGTTAGCTTTGAAACTTTAGTAGATGTATATTTTGGATCGCAAAATGTTACTCAAGTAAACGGACAAGGAAATGATAGAGGTTCTCAATACCGCTCTATTATTTTTTATCAAAACGATGCTCAAAAAGATATTATTTTAAAGAAGAAGAAAGCATTAGCTAAAAAGATGGGCGTTAAAATTGCTGCTGAAGTCTATCCATTTCAAAAATTTTGGCTTGCCGAAGATTATCATCAAGATTACGAAAAACTTCATCCTAACAACAGTTATATAAGAAATGTATCTATACCTAGATTAAAAAGGTTTAAAGCTAAATTTCCAGACTTAATTAAAGAAAGCCATTAATCATTTAAGTCGTTAAAATTGACTTTACGGGATAACGACAAAAAAATCATTATTTAACGAGTTGTGTGTAATGCAAAAAACCATTCTAACATCAAATTATGAATTTAAATCAAATAACAATTCCCTCATTAGATTTGACTAAATCCATTCCGTTCTATGAAAAATTAGGATTGAGATTGATAGTTAAAGCATTACCACATTACGCAAGATTTGAATGTCCAGATGGAAACTCAACATTCTCAATCCATCAAACTCAAGTTTTACCTAAAGGAGATGGGATTTACGTGTATTTTGAGTGCGAAAATCTGGACGAATTTGTAAATGAACTTTCCAAAAAAGGAATAGAATTTTACGAACAGCCAAATGACAAAAGTTGGTTATGGCGTGAAGCGAGATTAAAAGATGTTGACGGGAATCAGTTGATATTGTATTATGGGGGCGAAAACAGGTTAAATCCACCTTGGAGAATTGATTAATTTAAACCAGTCAGAAAATAATAATTATAGCGGAACTAAAAAAAGATTGCGAAAAGCACTACACACAACACGATTATATAACAAAAAAAACTAATTTCAAAAAACTCAACTCTAAACCTTAGTAGCTTTCAAAGTGAAAATCAAAGGATATAATTTATCCTTAGTCACATACATTCCAGAATCTGTTTTTTCCAAATTGGGTAATACATCATAAGGGCTTTCGCCATATTCTTTTAAATACTCAATATGCAAACCTGCTTGGGTTAACGCATTTACTACTTCACTCAAACCATGATTCCAACCATATTCTTTACTAAGCATTTTTGAATCTTGGTTAGCATAAGTACCTTCATATTCTTCATAAATAACAGCGTCCTGCATATAGCCATATTTCATAATGGACTTGTCATCTAAATAATCGAACATCCAAACAATGGGATGAAATTCAGCCATAAAAAAAGTTCCTCCTTTTTTTAAACGCTCAGCAATCATTTTGCCCCAAGGTTTTAAATCGGGCAACCAACCAATTACGCCGTAACTTGTAAAAACAATATCAAAAGTTTCTTCAACAAATTTTGAAGTGTCTAACACATTACAACAAACAAAATTGGCATCTAATTTTAGTTCTTTGTTTAATGATTTAGCTAGTTTTATGCCTTCATCACTTAAATCTACACCTGTACACTTCGCGCCCATGCTACTCCAACTTAACGTGTCTTGTCCAAAGTGGCACTGTAAATGCAACAATGATTTATCCGAAACATTACCTAAAGCATCAAGTTCATAAGGCATTAAAGATGATTTACCATTTTTAAAAGCTTCCATATTATACATAGCGCTTTTAGCATGCACTTTCACCTTAGTATTCCATGTTGCTTTATTGGTTTCAAAATATTTGTCGTTAATTTTCATATTCAAGTTATATCTTTACAAAAAATCTAAATTATGCAAAAATTAATTTACATCTGCTTTATCGCATTATTTTCAATGGCTTGCAAACAAAATACAGAAACCAAAACTGTTGAACCCGAAGTTTCTGTAGCCGAAAAAATAGCTAACGCTCATGGTTTTGAAAACTGGAAAAATGTATCTGAAATTTCATTTACGTTTTTCGGAAAAAGAAGTTGGACTTGGCAACCAAAAAGTAACGATGTAAAATTAATTACAGAAACGGATACCATTACATATAATAGAAAAAACATGGATTCTATAGCCACAAAATATGACCGTGGTTTTGTAAACGATAAATTTTGGTTACTTATCCCGTTTCAATTGATTTGGGATACTGGAACAACAATATCAGAACCTATTCAATCTGAAGCACCAATTAGTAAAACAGTAATGAATAAAATTACGCTAACGTATTCTTCTGAAGGTGGTTACACGCCAGGTGATGCTTATGATATTTATTTTGACAACCAATATATTATTAAAGAATGGGCCTTTAGAAAAGGAAATGCACCAGAGGCTGGACTTGTAAATACTTTTGAAAACTACAAAGATTATAATGGTATAAAAATAGCCTTAGACCATAAAAAAGGTGAAGACGATTGGAATCTTTCTTTTTCTAATGTTGAAGTTGTTTTAGAAAACTAACTGTAATCTGATTTAAAAAAAAGGACTTCAAATAACTTGAAGCCCTTTTTTTTATATTACTAGCCTTTAAAATTATTTTTTACATGAGTGCCATCGCAATAAGGTTTGTTTTCTGAAGCACCACAACGACAAAAAGCAGTTGTTTTATTTTTTAGCTCGGTTGATCCATCTTTGTTAGTCACCTTCAAAGTACCATAGATTAAAAGTGGTCCGTTTTCTAAAACTTCAACTTTCGTATTTAAACTTTCAGCTGTTTCATCTTCTACATCATTCATGTAAAAACTTAACGCTCCCGATGGGCATTGCTTTACTTGATTCACAAGTTCTTCAGTGGAAGCGCCATCAATTCGCAGCCATGGTCTTACTTTAGGTCTGAATACATTGGGTAATCCTCTAACACATATTCCAGAATGAATACATTTATCAGGCTGCCAAATAATGGTAACCTCGCCGTTTGTATATTCTTTTTTTTTAGACATTTTCAGAAGTTTTTACTAAATATAAAAAAAATAGTCTTCTTAAACTTCTATTTTTTGAGATACTTTCTACGTTTTTAATTCTTATTTTTGTTAGAAACCGAAAAACAACACAACCTTGTCCGACTATAAATTAGGTCTAGAATATGCTTTAGAACAAGACCAAAATGATATTTTAAAACCTTATAGAAATCAATTTCATATCCCAAAAGACGAACATGGAAATGACTTGATTTACATGACGGGAAATTCACTCGGACTTCAGCCAAAATCAACAAAAAAATACGTAAATCAAGAACTTGAAGATTGGGCAAATTTAGGAGTTGAAGGGCATACACATGGAAAAACGCCATGGCTTGCTTACCATGAGTTTTTAACAGAAAGCATGGCAAAAGTAGTTGGTGCAAAACCAATTGAGGTTATTGTAATGAACACGCTTACCGCAAACCTTCATTTTATGATGGTATCGTTTTATAAACCAACAAAAAAACGTTATAAAATACTTATTGAAAGTGATGCATTTCCATCTGATAAATATGCCGTTGAATCACAATTACGTCATCATGGATTTGATGATAAAGACGGATTGGTTTTATGGAAACCACGAGAAGGTGAATCGATATTAAATTATGAAGACTTAGAAAATCTTTTAGAAACACAAGGTGATGACATCGCATTAATAATGATTGGTGGTGTTAATTATTATACTGGTCAATTTCTCGATTTGAAACGCATTACCAAACTCGGTCATAAATACGGATGTAAAGTAGGTTTTGATTGCGCGCATGGCGCAGGTAATGTAGCTCTAAATTTACATGCTTCAGGAGCCGATTTTGCAGTTTGGTGTACCTACAAATACTTGAATTCTGGCCCAGGAAGTTTGGCAGGTTGCTTTGTACATGAGCGTCATGCACACAATAAAGATTTAAACCGATTTACAGGTTGGTGGAGTCACAATAAAAAAACGAGGTTTAATATGCGTGGTGACTTTGACCAACTTCCGGGTGCAGAGGGCTGGCAACTTAGCAATCCGCCTATTTTATCAATGGCTGCCATAAAAGCATCTTTAGATATGTTTCATGAAGTTGGTATAGAAAAATTGGTGAAAAAATCTAAAAAACTAACAGGATATTTTGAGTTTTTAATAAATCAATTAGGAAAAGAAACCATTTCTATAATTACACCAAAAATTCCCAATGAACGTGGTTGCCAATTATCAATTCAAGTAAAAAATGCAGATAAATCGTTACATAATAAATTAACAGAAAGTGGTGTAATTAGCGACTGGAGAGAACCTGATGTGATACGTTGTGCGCCTGTACCACTTTATAATTCTTTTGAAGATGTATACAGGTTGGTTGAAAATTTGAAAGTTATATTAAACTAAAATACTGATGTCTCCTCGAGCGCAGTCGAGAGGTTTTTAAAGGTCTCGACTGCGCTCGACCAGACAAAATAATATGAATAAAAAACAAAACATACTTATTATTGGCGCAGGACTATGCGGTTCTCTACTAGCATTACGTTTAGGGCAAAGAGGTTACAACGTCTCGGTTTACGAAATGCGACCTGATTTGCGTAAAGTAGATATTTCGGCAGGACGCTCTATAAATCTAGCTTTTTCAAACCGCGGCAATAAAGCCATAAAACTTGTTGGCTTAGAAGACAAAGTAAAATCACTTTGTATTCCCATGAATGGGCGAATGATTCATGATGAACATGGCAATACATTTCAATCAAATTATAGTGGTAGAGACCATGAATACATCAATTCTATTTCTCGTGGCGATTTAAACGCCTTACTTTTAGATGAAGCTGAAAAACATAAAAACGTCAATATTTATTTCGATAAGAAATGTAAATCTGTCGATTTTGAAAAAACCACAGTTTTATTTGAAGATTATAAAAGTAAAGATCAGTTTGTAGAAGATGCCGATATTATAATTGCTACCGATGGCGCTGGTTCTGCTATGCGAAAGAGTTACTATTTAGGCAAAAAATTCTTGTTTAGTTTTTCTCAGTCCTATTTAACCCATGGTTACAAAGAATTAAGTATTTACCCTAAACCAAATGGCGATTATAAAATTCATAAAAATGCTTTACATATTTGGCCTCGTGGTAGTTTTATGCTCATTGCGTTACCAAATTTAGATGGCAGTTTTACGGTAACGCTCTTTTTAAGTTATGAAGAAGGCCAATACAATTTTAATAACCTAACAACCGAAGAACGTATTTTAGCATTTTTTAGTGATGAATTTCCCGACGCATTAGCATTAATGCCTAATTTAATTGACGCCTTTTTTGAAAACCCTACGGCACCTTTAGGTACCATAAAATGCTCGCCTTGGCATTATAAAGGTAATACACTTTTAATGGGCGATGCCGCCCATGCTATTGTGCCGTTTTACGGACAAGGGATGAATGCTTCTTTTGAAGATGTTGTAGAATTTGATAAAGTGCTAGATAAAAACTTAAACAATTGGGAAGATGTATTTAAAACCTATGAACATAATAGAAAAAAAGATACTGATGCTATTGCAGATTTAGCTATTGATAATTTCCATGAAATGAAAGACCATGTGGCAAATCCTATTTTTCAAGAAAAACGCAAATTAGAAATGGCTTTAGAAAAGACGTTTCCCAATGACTATTCTTCAAAGTATTCTCTTGTAACTTTTAATGAACATATTGGTTACAGAGAAGCCATGTTAAAAGGACGTGCCCAAGATAAAGCTATTTTAAATTTGCTTACAGATCAGAAAATTGATGTGAATGGCGATTTAAAAGCTATTTTAGAAAAAGTAAAACAAGAAACTGCAGCTATTCTTGAAGACGATAGAATTGCTGGATTAAAATAATAAAACGTCTTTACGAGGAACGAAGTGACGTGGTAATCTGTAAAATTGAAGTTACAAATAAAAAAGATTGCCACAGCAAATAAAAATTTGCTTCGCAATGACAAATAAAAAGTAAGTTATGAGTAAAGAACAGAAAGTAACACCAAGAGGCGCATACCCACACACCAAATGCGTAGGCGATTTTATATTTGTTTCTGGCACCAGTTCACGGCGTGCCGACAATACCATTGCTGGTGTTGATATTATTGACGAAATGGGGACCAAACGCTTAAATATTGAAACTCAAACGCGAGAGGTTCTAAAAAACATTGAAAAGAATTTAAGCAATGAAAACGCAACTTTAAAAGATGTGGTTGATGTTACGTCTTTTTTAGTAAATATGAATGATTTTGCAGGTTATAATAAAGCATATGCTGAGTTTTTTGATAAAGAAACCGGACCAACTAGAACTACTGTAGCAGTCCATCAATTACCACACCCAGATTTGGTGGTAGAAATTAAGGTTATGGCTTATAAGAAATTATAATGAACATCCAAAACTACATAAACGGCAAATTTGAAAATCCAATCTCAAACGAATGGATAAATAATTTCAATCCAGCAAACGGTGTAGTTTACGGACAAATACCAAACTCATCAAAAAAAGATGTCGAAAACGCTTATAAAAGTGCCAAATCTGCTTTTAAACAGTGGTCACAAAGCACCTTGGAAGAAAGAAGCAGGATTTTAATTAAAATTTCTGAACTATTAGAAGCTAATTTACAGCGTTTTGCAGAAGCTGAAAGTAAAGACAATGGTAAACCTTTAAGTTTAGCTAAAGCAGTTGATATTCCTAGAGCAGCCAGTAATTTTAGGTTTTTCGGGAACGCTATAACTCAATTTGCAAGTGAAAGTCATGAAAGTGTTGGTCAAAATGCTATAAATTATACCTTGCGTCAACCTATTGGCGTTGTAGGTTGTATTTCACCATGGAACCTTCCGCTCTATTTATTTACCTGGAAAATTGCACCAGCCATTGCCGCAGGAAATTGCGTGGTTGCAAAGCCAAGTGAAGTTACACCAATGACAGCATATTTATTAGGAGAGATACTAATAAAGGCTGGCCTCCCAAAAGGAGTTTTAAATATAGTCCATGGACTAGGTTCAACTACTGGGCAAGCTATAATTGACCACCCAGACATAAAAGCCATTAGTTTTACTGGAGGAACAGAAACAGGTGCTCATATTGCAAAAGTAGCAGCGCCAATGTTTAAAAAATTATCTTTGGAATTAGGTGGAAAAAACCCAAATATCATATTCGCAGATTGCGATTATAATGATATGTTGGAAACCACCGTTCGTTCATCATTTTCAAATCAAGGCCAAATATGCCTATGCGGAAGTCGCATATTTGTAGAGAAATCAATTTACAAAACATTTAAAACTGATTTTGTTAAAAAAGTAAGCGCATTAAAAGTCGGCCATCCGTCTGATAATAAAACAAATATTGGTGCTTTAGTCTCAAAATCGCATTTAAATAAAATTATTAACTATATTGAAATTGCAAAAAAGGAGGATGGCAACATACTTTGCGGAGGAAATAAAGTAGTTGTTAAAAATTATGAAAATGGGTATTATTTCGAGCCAACAGTCATTGAGGTTAAAACTGATGATTGTAGAATAAACCAAGAAGAAATTTTTGGCCCCATAGTAACCATTATGCCTTTTGAAAATGAAGATGAGGTTTTAGAAATGGCAAACAAGGTTAAGTATGGGCTATCGGCAACCCTTTGGACAAATGATTTAAAACGCACAATGCGAATGAGTCATCAATTACAAGCTGGAATAATTTGGGTAAACACATGGATGCTTCGTGATTTGCGAACGCCTTTTGGAGGCATCAAAGCTAGTGGTGTTGGTCGAGAAGGTGGTTTTGAAGCTTTACGCTTTTTTACAGAAGCTAAAAATGTTTGTATAAAGTATTAAAAGGAACCAAGACAAAAGAACCAAGAATAAAGACAAAACAATAAATGTCTTGCATCTTGATTCTTGTGTCTTTAATCTAAAATAAATGGATTTAAAACTAAACGATAAAAATGCATTGGTTTGTGGAAGCACGCAAGGTATAGGAAAAGCAACTGCCATGGCATTAGCTGAAGAAGGTGTTAATGTTACGCTTGTAGCCAGAAATAGAGAGAAATTAAAAGCTGTTTTAGAGGAATTACCAAATAGCGAAAACCACAGCTACATTGTAGCTGATTTTTCTAATCCAAGAGAATTACAAGAGCAGGTTATTAAATTTATTGAGAAAAAGCATGGCTTTCATATTCTAATAAATAATACTGGTGGCCCAAGAAGTGGTGCTATTTTAAGTGCTAGTTTAGATGAGTTTGATAATGCTTTTACCATGCATTTAAAATGCAACCATGTTTTAGCTCAAGCAACGATTCCATTTATGAAAGCAGAAGGTTTTGGTAGGATTGTTAATGTGATTTCAACTTCGGTAAAAGAACCCATTCCTGGGCTTGGTGTTAGTAATACAACCCGAGGTGCTGTTGGTAATTGGAGTAAAACTTTGTCCGAAGAAGTAGCTTCTTTTGGCATCACAGTAAACAACGTATTACCTGGTTTTACTGACACTGAACGTTTAACCGAAATTATTAAAATAAAAGCTGCTGGTGCTGAAACCTCTATTGAAGACATGACCGAAATCATGAAAAACTACACACCTGCAAAGCGTTTTGCTAAACCAGAAGAAACAGCAAATGTTATTACATTTTTAGCAAGCGAATGCTCAAGTTACATCAACGGAATTAACGTTCCTGTTGATGGTGGTCGAACAAAAAGTTTGTAACTTTATAACAATATTAAACTGTCTGTCATTACGAGGAGCGAAGTGACGTGGTAATCTTAGAGAAAGGAACAGATTGCCACAGCAAATAAAAATTTGCTTCGCAATGACGGTAAAAATATAAAACCATGAGTAATTTAACTTCCCCTATAAATTTTAAAGCTTGGATTGAAGAAAACAGACATCTTTTAAAACCACCAGTTGGAAATAAAGTCGTTTGGAAAGATGGCGATTTTATTGTTATGGTTGTAGGTGGACCCAATAACAGAAAAGATTACCATTATAATGAAACTCCTGAGTTTTTCTATCAAGTTGAGGGTGATATTATTTTAAAAATAATAGACAAAGGCACGCCTAAAAATGTTCATATTAAAGAAGGTGATATTTATTTGTTACCTCCTAAAGTACCGCATTCACCTCAACGCGGCGCAAATACAGTTGGTTTAGTTATTGAATACAAACGACCAGAAGGCATGCGCGATGCACTACTTTGGTTTTGCGAAAACTGTGTAACTAAATTATATGAAGAAGACTTTACAGTAGAAAATATTGAAACGGATATGCCTAAAATATTTGATAAATATTATAATGATAAAGATAAACGAAGCTGTCCAAATTGTGGAGAAATTATGCAACCACCAAAAAAAGTGCAGATAGATTAAAAGCCCCATTGTCCTGTGGATATTTCCCCAAAGGGGAAACAAAAATACTTTTAAGAATTTGAAAGATAAGCACAAGTTTCTGAAACAAATTCAGGATACAAAATAAAAAATTAATTTAAAGATTCCTGACCTCTCAGGATTTTAACATGAAGCGAAAATTAAGAATTAACGGTCATTCACACTTACTACCTTATCCTGAGGAAATACCAGATTTCATGCAAGAAAAAGGTATCTTTTGGGTAGATAAAGACCGTAAATTTATGCTTCAAAAAGATTGGAGCAGACCAGTAACCGATTCTAGTTTTTTTTTACACGAAAAACTAGAATGGATGGAACGCAACAAAATAGATCATGCTGTTGTATTAAATCTATCTCAATTATATGGCAACGGCTTGCGTGTTGAAGAAATGAAACAAGCATTGCGTTTTCAAAATGATTTTAATGCTAAAATTCAACATGAAAACCCAAGTAAATTCACTTGTGGCTTTGTGGTTCATCCTGGTTTTGTAAGAAGTGCTTGTTGGGAAATAGAGCGTTGTGTTGAAACTCATGGTATGCAATTACTCTGCTTACCAACACATTATATGGATACTATTGGGACGTGGCGTTGTATTTTTGATGAAGAAAACGAACCTATTTTTGAATTGGCTAGCAAATACAATCTGGCTGTTGAGATTCATCCTTACGATGGTGAAAAATTCATAAAGCTAGAAAACACCTCATGGCGTTTTCACCTTATTTGGATGCTAGCACAATGTGCTGATGCCTATCATTTTTTAACCTTAAATGGTTATCAAGAAAAGTATCCAAATATGCGTACTTGTTTTGCTCATGGCGGACAATTAGCTCAAATTAATTTAGGAAGACGTATTCAAGGATTTGATGGTAGACCGGATTTATTTGAAGGTAAACATCATCCAAGAAAGGCAGTAGGGCACAAAAACATCTTCTTTGATACACTTGTTCACGATACGGGCGGATTAGAATTATTAATAAAAAATCATGGCTCGAAACAGGTGATAATGGGATTAGATGACCCGTACCCTTTAGGCGAAATGGAAAGCGCTAAACAATCCTCTTATCCTGGTAAGATTTTAGACTTAGCTATGGACAGAAAAATTATTAATGAAACTCAATATGACGCCATTTGGAAAGATAATGTCATACAATGGCTATGTGGAGAAGATGAAAATGCCAAAGAAAAATTGATTAATAGAATACTTAATTAATATATGTGTCTCCTCGAGCGCAGTCGAGAGGTTTATAATGAAATCATATTACGTTTACATACTAAAATGTGCTGATGGAGGAAAAACGTGGAAGAAAACATTGTTTGCTAATGAGC
>TARA_R110002096_G_scaffold82835_3_pt1 | contig 24689 bp, 26 predicted proteins | sample TARA_R110002096 | Tara Oceans TARA_R110002096 (sample SAMEA4397295) | marine metagenome | biome: Polar Biome; feature: [DCM] deep chlorophyll maximum layer (ENVO:01000326); material: water (ENVO:00002006), including particulate matter (ENVO:01000060) such as... | depth 35 m
ACCCGAAGCAGACTGACCATGCCTGCCCAAACTGTGGGTCAGAGGATGTTCAGAAGAGAGGCTACAGCTACACGAAGGTGGCTAAGTACCAGCGGTATCAGTGCACAGCGTGTGGGACGTGGTCGAAGAGCAATACCAACGACGTGACCAAGGAACAACGTGCAGCAACATTGACAGGAGTGTAATCATGCCTATCCGTAAATCTACTAACAAGCTGATAGTTCATTGTGCCGACACCTACGCTCACATGGACATAGGTGCTAGGGAGATAAACAACTGGCACATAGACAGAGGGTGGAGTGGTATCGGATACCACTTCGTCGTCAGGCGTGACGGCACTGTGGAGAACGGGCGAGCGATTAATCAGGTCGGTGCACACTGCAAGGGATTCAACTCTGAGAGCATTGGCATCTGCTTGGTTGGTGGTCGCGGGGATCAGGGACAGCCAGAGGACAACTTCACTGAAAGTCAGATGGAGACACTGGGGTTTCTGATCGACAGCTTAGAGGGTGACTACCCAGATGCTGATGTCTTCGGGCACAACGATCTTAACCCACACAAGTTTTGCCCGTCCTTCGACGTGCATGACTGGATCAGGACTAATGACTGCTGTGATGAGGATGGAGACTGACATGCGAAAGACGGACATAGCCTACAGGGACGCTGCCTACCAGCGGGAGTGTGCACTAGCGGATCTCACCCTTGAGGCGAAGCTGTACTACAACGTCAATCCAGAACCAAACTCCCCCCTAGCGAGGTCTGCTGTTAAGTTTGGGAAGGCTGACGCTATCCTGAAACACTGCCGCCTCGCGGCTCAGAACCATGGAGAAGGTTATGACTGATCACATCAACCCCGACCACTACAACACCATGGTTATAGAACCTATCGACTACATCCTTGAGAACAAGCTGAGCTTCTGTGCCGGGGCCATTGTCAAGTACGTCTCCCGTGCTGGCAAGAAGATTTACCCTGGTAAGGACCGTGACCAGAGCGAGATCGCTGACCTTGAGAAGGTTATCAAGTTCGCTCAGATGCGGATCAACTACCTGAACGGGGACGACATCGTTACCGGAGAGGCTGATAATCCTAACGTCAGGGATCAGTTCACGTTCTTCCCTGATCGATACACCTGCTTCAAACCCGGTCAGGGATAAATCCACATGGATGCGTTTTAAGAGGTGCTACAGGCGTTATGGTATATCCTAGGTACGAATGCCTAGGAGCAACCAGCTTCGCCACCGTAGCACCCATCCTACTGAACTGTTTTTCCACCACACAAAGGAATTTGACATGTTAGCACTACTTCCCATCCTGATGCCGCTGATCACCAGCGTATTAGGGAAGGTGGTGCCGGATCTCGCCGAGCGAGAGAAGGCTTCCACCGAGATCGAACTGATGCTGGCTGGTGCCATCACGAAAGCCAACCAGGACCAGGTTGCCCTGAACAAGATCGAGGCAGCACACAAGTCAATCTTCGTTGCGGGCTGGCGTCCAATGATTGGCTGGACCTTGGCACTCGCTCTGGCTTACCAGTTCGTCGTCGCCCCCTTCGCTTACTGGGCAACCACAGCATACGGCGTTGAGATCCCACCGCTTCCCAGCCTAGACGACAACCTGTGGGAGTTGCTCACTGGCATGCTCGGCATGGCTGGACTGCGTACCTTCGAGAAGTTGAAGGTGACTGCCTGATACGGCAGGGGATCATCCCTGTCGCCACCATGAAAGGACATGCTATGTGTAAATGTGAAAACTGCACCTGCAAGAACTGCTCCTGCAAGTAACCCATAACTAGGTTGAGGAAAAAGAAAGCCCCTACCGGGAACCCATCACGGGAACCTAGTAGGGGCTTTTGTCGTTTCAGCGTTTACGTTCTCGACGACGTGATAAGAACCCACTGACGTCGAAGACGATACGTATCAGCACACCGACGACACTAAGTGCAACGAGTGAGTATTCCATCATGCCGATGCTCAGGAAGAAATCCAAGCCTTCAGCTTCAGGGGCAGCTCCTTGAACCATGACCGTAGCGACTGTAGCGTTAACCGAAGCCGCTCCATAGCTGAGGATACTGCCTGTTGCAAGCGAACTAGGCATCTGTTAATCCAATCTTTCATAGGTTCTCCTGTTCAGTTGTTATTAGTCTGGGAACCGTGCGTCGATAGCATCGACCGTGGTGACCAGTTTTTCGAACTGAGGTGTTCTGGCTTCAGCCGAAAGTGCCCTGACCTCGCGGATCAGATCGACAATCACTTCCTCTCCAAGCTCTTCCTTGTAAGCCTTCACCCACTTCTCGTGGGCAGTCGGCGGAACATCGACGACCGGGTCGCTGCTGACTAGCAAGGACGATGCCAATGCTAAACCAAGTACGTTCATTATCCTGCTCCCGGCTTCTTGGCCCGCTCTGTCTTTTTAGATGCGTGTTGACTGGTTAGCGTAGCGGAGAGTTGCTCTGCGGTAATTGCGTCGGCAGACACTAAGCTGTCAATCAAATCTTCGACGGCCCGACTCATGTAAGAGTCAGTTTCAGCCATCGCCGCCAGCCATGCGTTCATCGGCGCAGCGGCATCCGCCGCCGTCTTGGCAGCGGCAGTTGCCTCGTCCCGCGCGTCGGCTTCGGCCTCCTCGGCATCCGTGTAGGGGACTAGCTCCCCCTGTCCTGTCATTTTTACTCGTGCCATGTTCTGACTCCATTAGTTGATTTCTTACTTGATGCCCCACACGCGGAAATGGCCATCGACCAGATTGCCGCTGCTACAGCTAAATTTGATGCCGTCGATTGCAGTTGACACTCCATTCCTAAGCCACCCAGTGCCCGAAGCCGCTCCAGCGTAGCCGCCGGATGCGACGTTACCGCCCAGACTCCAATGAAAGAACGGCCCCATCTTGTCCGTGCCATCTGTGATATTGAGGTGTAAAGTGCCAGACAGCGCGAACCCCTCATCATATCCCCCAGAGCCTTTATAGATTTCGGCAGCATGTGGGCAGTTGATTGATGAATGGTCGTGGTCAGAGCCTGCGGTAAATGTCACGCCAGCGGAGCCGTAAGCATAGTCGGTGCCGCCTGTCTCATAGCTGCCGCCCTGAGACATCTGGACGAGAATGTTCATGGCGACTGAAACGAAGGACGAAAGTTCGAACTCAAAATACTTGTATGTGCTCCAGTTCATTCCATCGGCATCTTCGAAAGTCAGCGCGGATGGCGTTCCTGTGATTTCGGTATTGACGAGAAGGACGCGCGGCAACGCAACTGCTGCGACAGACGATGTAACGTAGGCTTTGACTGACTGCTGGCTGGCAACTTTGGTCGCTGAGTTGGTCCCCATGGCGTCCTCGTCAAGGAACCACGCAGCCCCAGCGAGGCTGGTCATGTCTTTGAGACCGTCTGGGGTCACCGCGCGGTCCGTGGCGGTGCCGGTGGTCGTCTCCCCGGTGGTCGCAAGCTCGACGATGCCTGCTGCACTAGTAGAAGCAGCCGTAGTACCTGCCGCACCTAAAGTAGTACGAGCTGCTGCTGCTGACGTGTCATCAAGTACTGTCGCCATGAATGTAGAGACTGGCACGCCACCTGTAGACCCTGCTGATACGGTAGGAACTCCTGATCCATTAAAGGTAAGGAACTTATTGGCTCGTGCGGTCTGGCTAGGTATCTCGACACTCACTGTGTCAGTGATTGGCCCTTTAAGGCTGCGGGATATATCTTCCTGCTGTTGCAGGTCAATCATCATACTGGTATCAAGACCACCCTCGATCACGTCGGGGTAGAACCCGCCCTGGTTGAACAGGTCAATGTCCTGAAGCAGGTCAACGACACGCTTGATTACAATTTTCTCACCTGAAGCCAACTGGGTTCCAAGTGTGGCAGGGTATGTTATCGACCCCGTCGATGGCAGGGAGTTGGGGGTTGTCAGTGTGACTGAGTAGTTGGTCGTCCCTGTGCCCTCAGTCAGGGTCGTCTCGACCCCAGCTGAACTCACCTTAACCACCAACAGGTCACCCTTAGCAAACACGGTGAACGGGGAGAAGGAGAACGACGTAGCACTGCCGTTCCCAGACCCTGTCACCTTCTTGGTTGTCGTTGAAATCGTCATGTTAACTCCTCTCCATTTTACTATTCTGTGAACCGTTGGTACTCAAGCACACCAGCTTCGTTGACCCTGGTACGGAGTTCTTCATTCTCCTGCAGAAGGGTCATACGTGCTGCTAAACGGAACTTGGACATGATAGAACGCAGCACGTACTCACGTTCAGCTGTGTTGGCCTCAGCCCATCCAGCAGCTTCGGGGTGAGTACCGTCCGCCAGAGCCGACATCGTGTCATAGAAACCAAGACCGTACTTAGGGTCTTTGACCTCGTTACCGGACAGCTCTAAGAAGCGAGACCTCTCGTAAGCGTTGAGTTCCACCGCAACTGTTGGTCCCGACTCTGTTGGGAACGACTGTATGCGCTGGGGCTTGTTGACCTTGATGTTGTTTTCAGCCATCCAGTGATCGATCTCTCTCGCATCGATAGATGATGTTGCGACAAAGGACAGCCACGCGGGACCGACTGTGGCCGAGTGAATGGGGATGCCCCACAGGTTTCGGTTAGCCGGTAGGTCGCTAGAGAAGCCAGGGATGTTGGCCCTAATGGCCTCGCCCACTGTCTCGACATCCCGCCACACCGGATCTACCTCCTTCTCAATAACCCTGACGAATGCTGGAACCACCCAGTTCGATATCTTGGACTGGACAAAGTCATCGATCTTGTACTCAGGATTTCCGAACAGCTCGAAAAGCTCACCGGCTCCTGTCAGCCACGTCTTGCTGTAGACGTTGTCCTTAGCTGCGAGGATGATGGCCATACCCCACTCGTCAAGCTCGCCCTCACTCGCCGCAGCGCCAATCTCAGCTAGTGATGCAGACGCTCCAATCATAGTGGCGAACGGGTCAAGACGACTGTAGCCGTACCACACATCATCACCGTTTTCGTCAGTCCACGGCATCTTGATGCTGTAAGGGATGTTGCCCTCACGCAGCCATGTCTCCCTCATCTTGGGATCAAGGGGACCAGCAGATGTGATCTTACCTTCCCAAGTGAGGTTGGCGATGGCAACCATCAGGGCGCTGCCTGAAGCCATACGTCCTATAACAGCGTCCGCCTTAGCTCCACCCTGTGCGAGATCCGCCCATGTACTCCTCGCGAGAAGACCTAGAGGAGTACGAACCGCCGCCCACTTCATAAGGTTGGCAGGTGTACGGATGAATGGAACCTGTAGCTTCAGAAGAGGCACGACGTTCGTGATCTCCTGAGCCGCCTTGCCGATAGTGCCCAGATCTCTGGTGAACGTAGTTGCACGAGCGAAGTCAAGGCTCTCGTCTACCATCCACTTGCTTGGGTTGGCCTTAATGTCAGCCACACGGGCAGCAAAGGAAGCGCCCTCGAGACCTTCAGATGTTGCCTGTCTGAACGCAAGCGCGGACATAGACTGGTCCTTGGCGATGCTGCCGAGGAACTCATCAGTGGTCATAAGCAAACGACCGGGTCTGCTGAGTATCCAGCCGATAGCATCTAGTCCGTGGTTCCACCCCTTCTGCATGAGGTTAAGCTCACCACTCTTGCCAGCTGCGAAGCCGAACGCATCAGCATTTACAGAGGATGCGACACGGGCCTCGAGCTTGGAATGGACAACCTCCTGCCCACCTGTACGGTAGGTTCTTGCGGCTGCACGGTATGCCGTGTACACGCTCGACAGGAAGCCCTGAGCCATAGCAGCGGCTTCTCCGAACTGGACACCCTCAGCTGACCCCGTTAGCTTGCGACGTGCAGCACTAGCTGTAGCTGACAAGAGGCTTTCAGGGATGTTCCAGGCAACGGACAGACCTGTGCCTACCGTGTTGACCATGAGTGTCGGTGTGCCCGAGAGGAAAGAGAAGTAGGTGTACTCGATAAGAACATCAGTGATACGCTTAGTCAACGAACCCCTCATGATCTTTTCCGTTGCCTCTTCAGTTCCCTCTTCCATCAGCTTAGCGAGCCTTTGGAGCTGCTTCGCTGTTCCCTGATCCATTACGCCATTGGTAAGCATGTCCATCTGCTGACGGGCATTGCCTTCCGGGAACTTCATGCGGTTGAGGAAGGCGTCAGTCTCATCCAAGGTTTCCTTAGTCAACCTCTCACTGAACGCAGCGACAGCTCTTAGGCCACGGCCCTGCTGGCTTCTCACTGAGTTCACCTGCATGGACATAGCCTTGTAGATGTTCTGCAACTTGGCGAACTCCCACAGGGTTTCAGTGTCCGCTGTTGTCTTGGCAACACCTGCAAGCTCAATCAAACGCTTACGTGTGCCGTTCAACAGCATCTCACCTGCAGCGACCAGCTCCTCTGTAGTCACAGTTCCGGTCCTACGGGACAGTAACTGCTCAGGGGTAAAGCCAAGGTTGACTGCTAGGTTCTCAAGCTCTGGGTCCGAAATAGGACCAGTGAGCGGCTTGCCTTCTGCTTCAAACCGCAGTCGGATGTTATCAGCCTGCTTGAACAACCCGGATGTGAAGGCGTCAAGGGTGTCAGCGATAGCCTGGCTGTTCGTGAACCCTTCGAAGTTAACGTGCTCAAGCACATCATCAATGGTGGCCTTGCCTGCCCTGAACGCAGCCTCGATATAAGCTGGGACAACGCGCAACTCTGCGCCTTCCCTCAGAGCTGCAAGAGCCTCTGGGGACTTGGGTCCGAGTGTGCGTGAACGGTATGCAAGCCCGTCGTCTGACAGCATATCCACTGCACGGCCAGTGTAGCCCGCAGCTATCCTGCGCTGGCGCATGAGCTCCATGGACTGGGTGAGCATGGCAGCGATAGGTTTGACTGCAGCCACATTACGGAAGCCTGTTGCCACGACAGGAGCAGCTGTTGTCACGCCAGACTTGATAGCCTTGCCGGCTCCCAGAAGAACAACGTCCATGAGAAGACCCTCAACCACGTTCTTCATGCGGTTGACGATGTCTGAATCTGCTGGGTCTGTGGCCAGCATCTCGGTCCACACACCTGACAGGTCTTGGCCGAACACCTCAGTCTCGTTCAGGACGCGCGCGAGGTTAGCCTCATGCGGGTCCCAGACGAAGAAGTTAGTGACTGCCGCTGCGCCGGTGTACTCTGCCGCCGTGAGACCAGCCCTGCCATACATACCAACAGCTGCGGTAGCACCCCTCACTCCCAATGTTGCCAGCTTGACGCCTCGAAGCACTGGGATGAACCCGACAACGAAGTCAGAGATAGGTGCTACAATATCACCTGCCATAGTGGTCGGCTCTCTGACGGGTATCTGTGCCGGGTCGGTGTCCTCAGCGTTCTCCATGAACCACATCAGGCCAGCTGTAGATGGGTTGTACCCCATCATCTGCTTAATATTTTCAGGGATGACGTCATTAGCTAATTCAAGAAGATCATCAACAGCCATAGCAGTCTCGTTGAGGACGCGAGGTACCGCCATTGCAATCGTGATAGGCACGTCATACGCGCCCTTGACGAAGGCCAAGCCCCAACTGTCGCTATCTTCTACATCAGGCTGCTCTGAGCCGTCAGTCAGTGTGGTCATCTCCACCTGCTTCTTGCTGATTGCATCAGCCTGCTCCAGGCGCTCAGCTCTGAGACGGTCAGCTTCTTCTTTCTCGAACCCGTCTATGTCCTGAGCTGTGTCCTCGCCAACGTACTCTTCTTCCTCTGGGCCCTCCTCTGTGGGCTCGTCGAATACGCCAACACCTGGCTCGTCTTCTTGTGTAACCTCGAACACGCCAACACCTGGCTCTTCTTCTTCTTCTGTAATGGCGAACATAGCCTCCCTAGCCTGCTCATCAGTCTCGGGGAGAACTTCTAGAGGAACGTCCTCAGACTGCTCCTCTTCAACGACGTCTTCTTCTACTGTCACCTCATCAATTGGATCGACAGGCTCTGGCACCACCTCATCAGCAGAAGGTACTGGCTCCTCTGTCTGAACTTCTGGGGCCTTCTCCTCCTCCTCGATAGTGACGTCTTCGCCATCAATTTTAACAGTGGCCATGTCGGCTCTCCATGTGGTGATTGTCTTCAGTGGTTACTATTCTTCCAGGCCGTAGTACTGGTACATCTGGGAAAGAAGATTTGAGTTGAAATCGAATTCGCTGTCTGACCATATACCTTCGGTTAACAACCTAGCGTACTCGACCTTCAACTGTCCTAGGCTTGCGTTGATGTTGGATTTGTTAGCGTCAGTAATCTCCCACGTCAATACAGAAGCGTAAGCTCCCCAATACGCTGGCTTTGGAGCGGCACCGAACACCTCTTTACCAATGATTGGTGCGTACTCGGACATGGCTTGGTCCCTAGCCTCAGATGGGTCTACCCCATTGATGATAAGTGTTTCGAAACGATCCCTCGCCGCTGATTTAGCTATGTTCAAACCAGTTGCCGCAACCTGGTCGTTGCCCCACATATGCATCCCAGTATCGCTCTCGGCGAACTTGGTTGCCCAGTGGTCTGTGATTGACTTATCAAGCTCAGTCCAAGCAGTCTTCACATCGAAACGGCTTAAGATACCGCCGCCCTCACCTTCGATCTTCTCGTAGTAGTCGTAGACCGTCTTGTAGTCCGCTCCAACAAGGTTGAACCCCTGATCTATCACTTGGGCGAATGTGATATTCTGACTGCTATTGATGAACTGCTGGGCCGCAACGATGGCTCCGTAGTCGGGTACAGTTGGTCCGTCCTCCTGCTCCCTGACGAACATCTGGAAGTCTGTAGGACTCAAGTCACCGCTAGCGATGAGACTGTTCAGCGTGGCCTGATCAACAGAACCAATGCTTCCGTCATCAGGAAACAGTTTCTGCAGCAGCTCGATTTTGGTGGCCTCCTGCCTATTCTCAAGGTCTTCCTCACGACGTCTATCAGCCGCATCTTCTGCAGCCAAGTTGGCCCGCTCCTGCGCCTCGATACCATCAACAGTCTTGGCCTTAAGTAGCGGGTCCATGGTGTGGGCGTAGTTGCCGTATATCTCCCATGCACCCTGTGTGTCGTCAACTGACACAACTGCGATCATGTCATGTACGAACTGGCTCTGCTGCTGGAGAATGTAGGAGGCTGTCTCTGCCTCACCCCAGCCGTTGAGACCAGCCTTGTCTCCAGCTGTACGAGAGATCTCTTCAAAGGTAAGCTGTGTGAGAGCTGCATCGCCCCTGCCTGCTACGCCCTCGCTGACCTTCAGCTCAAGGTGTGCGTCACTCTCGTTATTGGCACCGACGATACGCTGTGTTGCTGCGTGAGAGTTGATCGAGGCCATCGCCCCGTCTACTCGGTAAGCTGACGAGTCAACATACAGCCCCTCGATACGGCCATTGGCTGTGTCTGAGATCTGCGAGGCCACGAAGGCATCGATAGCTGCTGATGCCTCAAGCTGTGCTTCTACAGCCAGCTGTCCGTTGAGGTTCAGGTAGCCGACGTTCTCAGCTGTGCCGTCACCGTTGGTGAGATTCGATATGAAGTCGGCCAGCTCACGGTCCATCTTCTTTGATACGCGGATGTTCTCCTGCTCGTCGATCTCGTTCAGCGAGGCGCTAACCTTACTCAAGCCTTCCTGAAGGCCTTTGCCTAGGTCAGCAGTGCCCTGAGCTTGAGCTGCACCGAACGCGGCAGGTGCAACAGAAGCCGATCTAACAGGTGCCCCGATAAGAGTGGGGGCTACGGTCTGCTGTGCGTTGATAGAGATCGCCATGTTCAGTCCTCCTTAGAGTTGTAGTCCGAGAATGACGCCCACTTGCCTGCAACTGAACCAGCTGTAGCGAGCAGGGTTCCTGTCGCGGATGACAGCCCAGCTGACGCGATGTTAGATCCTGCTGTGAGTGTGTTAGAGGCTTGATCCCTGAATGATGTTGCCCTGATCTTTGCCGCCATAGCCTGGCGCTGGGCGTTCTTGTTGAGCATGATCTTGTCAAGAGTTCCAGCACGAATGGCGTCAGACACTGCATCAGCGATGCTGTCCTGATTGACCACCACGCCAGCACCAGCTGCCTGTGCCTGGCCAACACCGATATCAGCCACGGTCTGTAGGCCACGCTGCTGGATAGCGAAGTCTGCCTGCTCTCTGATCTCACGTGCTGTTCTCTCTTCGAGTTCAGCGTTCTGGCGCAGCACTTGGGCTGAGTAGATAGCCTGACGCTGTGAAGACTCTCCACTCTGGACCTCACTGCTTGCGCCAATGAGACCCCCTAGGAGATCAGCACCCATGCCAATGCTTTGTCCTGTAGTAAATCCGTCTCCTTGTCTCAATGCGCCCATCTAGCTTCTCCTTGTCTCATGTAAATGGAACGGCAGACCTGCCGCACCGATAGGCGTTGCTGGGTGTACCGTGGCACCAAGCCACTTGATCCATCTCAGGGACCGTGTGTGGCGGGCGTCGATGTAGTTGTATAGCAGCTCGTGCCGGTCGAGAAGCAGGTCATAGAACTGCCTGCAGCCGCCTAAGAAGTACCGTGGGTGCTTCATGATGAGAGGGCTTCCCAACATCCATGGCTGCGCTGCGGTGCTCAGTGGCGTCTCTGAGGAGTATCCCCAGATGCACCCAACGTCACCGTCAGCGAGCCAGGTGAAGGACTTTGTCGAGGCGTCTACGGAGTACTCCAACGCCTCTTGAGGGCCCATGTCAGACATGGCTCGCACCGCGTCCACATCCTCGTGGTTCATGGTGGAGCCTAGTCTCTCGACATGCCAGTCCTCTGTTACTTTGACCTCGTTCATGACCTAATCGGGAGACTTGATGTCGGACACGATAGCGAGGATGGACATAGGCAGAGGGTCTCTCTGTCTAAGCACAAGCCTGCCGTTACGGTTCCAACGCTGGGTCACAGTGATCTCCTTATCGCCTGTCAGGAGACTTGTAGGTTCTCCGTAGGCTTCGAACTCACGCTGCTTCATCTCAACTAGGTCCGTAGTCGTCGGCCCCACCCACATGCCACGGCTACGCTCGAAGCGAACCGTGATCGTGCTCAAGTGTTTCTTAACACCCTGTGCTGTGGCCACGTACCGTGTGCTAATCTCTGGATCAAGTGTCTCGATCTCAGACGAGTACGGCAGGCCAATGTGAACACGGGCGTACTTGCGAGATGTGGTCAACTTGCCGTCGCCTGTGACGGTCAGGTTCTTGATGACGTTGCCGTCAGCGAGTACACTGACCGTCTCGTTGGCTAGGCTGTGCAGTCCAGTGAACAGAAGGTTAGTCTTCCTGACCTCGCCCCCACTCTTCCATGCATCGAACGCTGACGTGTTAACAGCGACATCTGTGTCCACATCGATCAGTGTGAAGGTTGTAGAGGCGGCGTTGTCAACCTTGTACCGCTTACCGTTAAGCTGGGAAGGTTGGTCGAAGTTTCCATAGATGTCCTCTGTCGGTTCCCATGTGATGCCGTTTATCAGCACCTCGTCACCGTCAACGAACCCGTGGGCTGCTGTCGTAGTGATGACTCCGGGACTTGCCAAGGTAACCGCCGAGATATTAAACGGCAGATCCAAGGAGAGCGAGGAGTCGAGGAACAAGCAGTCCTCAACCTCTTCGAACTCACGGCTAGTGGTCCGCTCGATGTAGCGACGTGTCTGGCCGTTGATGGTCCGCTTGACCACGAAGAAGGTCTGGCGAGCTATCGAGGTGATCGAGGGTCGGATAGATGCCGCACTCTCGAACAGGCCGTCCGTGTCCATTGTGGACCACGCTGTGACTTCCTGCTGGTCGTTAAAGGTCAGCAGGTTACAGGTGCCGTCAGTCATAACCATGTAGATGACAGGGTCAGGGGACTCAACAAAGGCCCAGTCCGACACCGTCTTGTTACGGAACAAGTGAGGGACCATCAGGGACAGTTCGTCTGCGAAGTAGTTGTCATCTGTGAACGAGTAGCCCGAGGCTCTCACCTGATTGCCCGTGTCAGAGACGAACAACACCTTGTTGCCGATCACAATAGGGGCTACATGTGAGCAACCCCACGTAGTCTGAGGCTCCTGTGAGATGGTGGAAAGACTGAACCTGGAGTCACCTGACGTGCTGCGGGCAACCCACTCAGCGCCACCTGTGAAGATGAGCAGGTCACCGAGGGACACGTAGTGCCTGATCTCGTTGATCTCTCGTGATGCCAGTGTAGTTGAGAAGCCATCGCTCTCTGTGGCAGGAACACGCTTACTGAAGTTGGACGTTGCGCCAATGACCGAGTAGTTGGTGGTGTCAGGCTTGTCGTTAGACCCTCCCATGACCGCCCGCTGTTGGTGGAAGGTGACCGCACCTGGCTTGCTGCCCGTAAGGATGAACGGTTCACTGAAGGTAGGCGGAGTGATGGATACGTCAGGTGTCAGTCCAGTGTCTAGGAAGGAACTGCCGCGTGAGCTGCCGATCCAACCAAACACACCAGCACTTAGCTTGTAGATACTATAACGCACCGCATCATCCTGCGTGGTCCACGACACCGTGACGTTTGTGTCAGTGGTGTCAGACATGAAACAGGGGGAGATGGTCCCGACAGACGTCCACGTTGTGTAATTAGTGGTGTCAGTGCCGAGAAGCTCGAAGGTGTTTGAGGTCTTGTTGGCCACCGTGAACCTACGGCCATTCAACTCTGTCATGCCGTTAACGCCTGTGATTTCTATCAGGTCGCCGTCAATCAGAAGGTGTGAGCCCGTTGTCGTAACAACTCCTGGGCTTGCCTTTGTCACTGCACTGATAGTCGAGGCAGCTGGTGTGAGGCCGATGCCCTGAAGGCTCTCCTCTTCGTCCTCGGAGTGGGCTGTCACCGCATAGTAGGTGGCAGACCCCGAACCACCAGTAGACGTGATGCCAACAGGGTCATCGATTGAGGGCGAGAAGGCGATGTCCGCCAGAGCCCAGCTCGCCAGAGCCGAACGTGTCAGCGTGGCAGGTGCGTGGTCCGGGTGGACGATTGTCAGGACATCAGCTGTCTGAGCGAACTTTAGGTTAGGCAGCTCAGCTGTCGTGTAGGTAGAGGCAATCTCGTATATCTTTGCAGTGGTTCCGCCCGTCGTGTAGGTGGTGTAGCCCACACTGCTGGCATTAGCCCCAGAGTAGTGGTCAAGCAGTTGCATCGTGGTGGATGCGACATTGGCAACCGTGAACCGATTACCGTTAAGCTCGATCATGCCTTTGACGCCTTCGATGAAAATCTCGTCACCGTTGCTGTAGCCGTGAGCACCGGACGTGGTAACCACAGGTGGGCTGGCCTTAGTGACAGCAGTAATGTTAACCGCTGTCTCGGTGATGTGTGCGTCATTCCTCATGAAGCGTATGTAGTTGTTGCCGAACTCAAGGATGTGCGTGTCCGTGCTCTTGAACTGGAACTCCACCAGACGTGGGGCTACAGTGTGGTCCTTCACAGGGGCGAGGAACTTAAGCCCTGACCTGTTCGATACACCACCGAACTGATGCACGAACATGTTCTTTGCTCTACGGAGAGCTAAGTTGTAAATTGGCACATCAACCCGACCGTAAAGTGCTGGGCCGATCTCTCCTCTTGCAAAGCTGGATTGAATGTGTTTAACCATTACCGTCCCCTAATCCATTCCGATTCACGTGGTGGCAAGCCGACCTCTTCATTCGCATTACGTGCCTGCGCCAATCGGGCGAACCCTGAGTAACGCTGAAGCATGCGGTCCTGTATCTCCTGTGACCCAGTGAGGGGCATGGCGATGTAGTGTGCGATCAGATAGGACAGGCCAGTGATGAACGTAGCCGAGAACAAAGTCACCGTCGTCACGTCGAACGTGTAGTCAAGCGAAGCTGTTGTGACGTTGGTGAGGATGGTCTCGGTCTCTCCGTCCAGGCTGTTCTCAATCCGGTAGGGAACCGCGTCAAGCGTCTCTCCACCGGGGTTGACGATCTTCCTGATTGCGATGCAGTCAGAAGGGCGCTGGTAACGGTAGGCCCAGTTGTCAGGGACAGCGTCAGCGTGTTCTGCTAACAGCGCCTGCTTACGGGCGAAGTTCCAATCAGAACTCTCCAGCACCTGAATCCTAGCAAAGTCGTACCACAGGTTGCACACGCTGGCCTCTGTGCTGCTCTCAGTGAAACTCTGGATAGTCGCGCTGTTGCCAATGTGTGAGAGCGCGAGATTGGCAATCTTCACACTACTCATAGCTCCGGGGTACGACATAAGTTAAGCCTCCTTCTTGATCTTAGAAGCCTTTGATGGGGCCTTTACAGCGCAAACATCGTGTGCTTCATGGGTGACAGGAGCATCAAGGATGACCGTGCCAGCAGGTAGGTGCTTCTTCCACCGGATGTCTATGTTGTGTTCACCTGCTCGGAATAACTGACCGCTCTTTGAAGAGAGGCTCTCGCCAATGATGTCTGATGGGGCGAACCAGTTGCGTTCCAGTTTGACTTTCATAGCAATTATCCTTGGTTGCTGTTATAGAATTATTCTCTCGGCACGGTAATAGGTATTTAGTGCAACGTGTAAACATTATCTCTCCATTTCATGATGTGTGAGGAGTTCATATGTTTAGTTATTTCTTAACTGGCTTCCTGGTCATTCCCATAGGTTTCTTTGGAGGGCGTCCTACTTTTGACCCGTATGTACCTTTACCTTTTGGCATGATGTATTCTCCTATAAGTGCGGGGGAGAGGACTATTCCTCTCCCCCGTAGGCTCTAGCTATTAGTTAGAGGCGTCAGCATACGCCTTCCAACGTGCAGCGTCAGTCGTCAGGAACGCATTGACCTTGCCCGCTGTAACAGTCGTTGTAGCAATGATGGTCTGCACACCGAGGTAACGCTCGTAAGGAACGCCGCCCGGAAGAGCAACAACAGCAATAGTCGCGCCTGCTTTGAGTTCAGCAGCGTTGGCATCTGTGCCATCGGTGACGAAGTCGTGCGACTGCCAGTGGATCGTCTCAGTGCCATCAGCAGCGATAGCTGCCTGAGCATCTGACGCGAGCTGGAAAATAATCGTACCAGCAGCACCACCCGTGATGATTTCCGTATCGACGTTGATCACCAGATAGACGGGCGTGCCGACAGAGATGTCGTCAGGAACAGCGCCCAAGTCAACCACGTCGCCCAGAAGGTCGATGCCAGCAGCCTGCGCAACGCTCACGGCGTCGCAGAACTCAAGGTTTGAATCCATAATCATAACATTAGTCTCCTTTAAGTTTCAATATTAGCTGACGACAGCTTCGTTAGCCGACAGGGCGTCAACACGACGCATCGGGATGCCTTGGAATCGCTCTGTCCAACGCTTGTCGCCCGATACAGTCTCGGCTTCAGCGTAAGAGGAGAGGCCCAATGAAGCCTTCTGACGTGCAACCCACGACGCGATGTCGCGGCTCATGTAGAAGGCAGGACGTCCAGCGGAGAGATTCGGAATCTTACGCATGGCTTGGAACATCAGGTCAGGCAGGTTCGCGCCCGAGCTGAAAGCGCCCGATGTAAAGACAGTTGTCAGGTCCGAAACGTCGATGTTCGGAATACGGACAACATAGCGCCAATCACGAACCGTTAGGCCCGCGTCCCAGCGGTAGTGAGTACGGTATGCTTCGTAACGACCCGTGTTGGAACCGTTCGATGCATCTTCAACAGTGACCTGACCCTTGTCAGTAACCTGGAGGCCAGCTTTCGAACCCTTGGGAACGATACCGAAGCAAGTCTGCGGACCCCACACGACCAGCCAGATGGACTGATTGTCGGAACCCGAACCACCACCGACGATGATGTTGTCAGCGTTCTCGGCTGCGAGGTCGTTGAAGCGAGGGCTAAAGCCAGTGAAAGCTTCAGGCTCTGTACCTTCGTTTCCATAGAACATGGTCGAAGCAACTTCGTGGTTCATGCCCTGTAGGTGAGCACGATCCTCTTGAAAGCGGAAGGCGGCGCTGTTGCCGTTGAGGTCCGCGAGTGCCTTATCGATCTCAGCATATGCTTCCAACATACCAGTAGAGTCGTCGATCTGCATGGTCGTGCTCTTTGTCTGAGCAACGCCTTCATACATCTTACGCCACGTAGGGGCGGGCAGTCCAGTACGGATTGTCGTACGGTTACCTGTAGTAAGGTTGCCTTCAGTCCAGCTCATTTCGTCGAGGATTTCATTGTCCTCAGCCAGTACTTCAGCAACCATAGCAATCTTTCCATCGGGATCAGTGGCACGAGCCAAGTCCAGCATGGTAGGGTTAAGGCTTGAGAGAGTAGCCATATCGTTTAGTCTCCTGTTTCAATTGAGTTCAGTTCATATCTGGGAACATGACCTTGCCGCGATCCTGTGGTGCGACAGGTTGGCCACCTTCCACCATGAGTGTGTCTTCCTTGAGTGTAGATCCGACCTTAACAAGAAGTCGGATGAACTCAGGGTGATTGCCCATGCCAGTAAGTTCGATAGCCTCGTTCAACTCAGGCGTACCGTACTTCTGAAGAGCCAGCTTAGCGGACCCGATACTAGCGTCGAAGTCCTTGCCACCGTACTCCTTGTCGGACTTGGCTTCAGCCTGCCACTCAGCTTTGAGAGTGGTCCAGCCTTCGCTCAGTTCCGTTCCAGCAGTGGACGAAAGCTCTGCCTGCAAATCAACAAGCGATTGAGCTTGGTCTTGCGTGAGGTTCATTCCCTTAGCCGCTTCAGCGAAGCGAGCGGAGAACTCCTCATTCAGTGCGAAGCCTTCAGGAAGTGTGAAAGCTTCGTAGGCGTCAGGAGCACCAACGATCTCGGCAACATCAGCTTTGCTGTCTGCGCCGTCTGCCGTGGTTCCTTCCTCCGATCCTTCAGCCTTTGGAGCTTCAGGTGCCGGAGCGGTTACGAGTGTCTCGTTAGATGGTTGTTCGATTAGATTAGGGTCGGCGACTGCGGGGGTATCTTGGTCGCCTGTTACTAAACTGCTCATGTCTTCTCCTTGTCTTGGGCAGCTTCCTGCCTCATGGTTGCATACGCCCCAGCATCTGCTGAGAGTATCTCTTCTAGAATCTCAAGCCCGACAGACCGTCTTCCTTCGTTGAAGAAGGTTGTCGAGTTGCCTGTGAAGCTCGTCTTGTAGACACCGCACTTCTCAAGTGTCCGCCAGACGAAGCCGCGTCCTTCACGCCCGCTGAGAATCTGCTTCAGTGCAGCGTCCCTGCGCTCTTTGGCGATAGCGGCTTTGGTCTTCTTCTTGGTAATCTGTTTGGGATTACCTGTGTCGTATGCCTCACTCGGCATCAGCGCCTCCCATTTCTGACATGTTCTTGGCAGCGCCTGACATGTTCAGGCCAGCCTGTGACTGCTTCTGTTGGTTCATAGCCTCTGCCTGAGCCTTCTGAGCCTCGGCACGTTCCTGCCGCATCTCCTGAACATCAGCGTCAGGGACTACGAGAGAGGGGTTGCCGCCAGTCAACTGGATGTACCGCTCAAGAGCCTCGTCGGCGTTGAACTTATCCAAGACCTGAGGGTCGATTCCAGCAAGCTGAGTGGCGAAGGCTGTGGAACGTTCAATCGTACCGACCTCGTGTGCCCTCTGGGCCTGAGCCAGGGCACTGATGAAGCGGATGTTGATAGCCTGTGCACCAAGTTCCGCTGGTGGCGGGGGCAGGATGTTGGCTCTCATGATCTGATTGAACGTGCGCTCTACGATGCTACCGAGGAAGTCCTGCTGCAGGCGCTCCAGCGATGGGCCAATCATGAGGAGACGTTCCTCGTTACGTTGATTAAGCTCCAGCTGGTTACGTGGCTGCACACCACCCATGTTGGTGATGGCGAGGAACAGGTCAACGAAGTAGGCCTCGTTGATGCGCCTCTCAGTGGCTTCGATCTCCATCCGCATCTCATTGATCTGCGGCTGTATCTGGTAGATCGTTGACAGTCCTTCCTTCTGACCGTCTCCGTCGTACAGTGTCAATCCTCCCGGCAGGGAAGATACAGGTGAGTCACGTAAGGTAGGCGGACCCTTGAGGGGTGGGTTGAGCATCTTCTCAACAGCCTGAGCCTTACGCTTCTCCATTACCTGAATCGACTTGATGTCACCAAGGGAGACCATGCCGGGAGAGTTTGTCGAGTAGATGTCTTCTGCTGTCAGGGCGTACCTAGCAACGTGAACTGGGAACTCCTCGAAGCCGCCTTCTTTTAAGTAGCGCCCCTCGTTGGAGTTCTCTTCATACCACTTCGACATGAAGGGCATTTCAAGGTTCGTGCCGTCAGGTGTGAACTTGGGGTTGGGTGAGATGAACTGAGTTACAGGAACCCATGTGTCCATCTGTCCCTTCTCGTGAAGGTTCTTCACCATCGAACTGACTTTGTCCAGACCGAACTCAGAAACCATCTGGCGGACAGTACGCTCTCGCTTGATAGCGAACGTGTCAACCTGAAGGCGGTCGTTCTGGGCGATGTAGTAAGACCCTGCTGTGTGCGTATAGAAGCGGCACACGCTCTCGAAGTCGTCCAGCTGGCTCATGGCCGCTGTGCCAAACAGACCGTGCTCACCGAGCGCGACAGGTGCCATACTGTAGAGGTTCGAGTCGAGCATGACTGAACGCATTAAAGTCTCAGCCTGATACAGCCACTTCTTGGCGTCAGTGCTTTTCATCAGGTCGGTGTTGAGGGTCTCAAGCTTGAACCAGGGGCGAGCCGGGGACATGATGCCAGCGAACATGCCGCTCTGGTACGTACGCAGGGCCTGTCCGCCTCTGCTGTTAACGATCAGGTTGTGCCGTCGCTCGCCCTTGTTCCTGTCGGTAACGAAGAAACGACCACGACGTGGCTCGATGTAGTCGGACAGCTCCTTCCAATGCGAGATGAACGAGCTACGCTCGACCTCCATCGCACTGACACGGATTTTGATATCGTCGAGTTCCTTCTTGGACATGGCTAGGCTCCCAACTTATGCGTAGCCAGTCCACCGCCACCGAGTACGGGTGGCTTCTTCTTCTTGCCGACTGTCGTTGGAGCGTTGGAATTCCCACCTGTTATGGCCGCAGCTACCACGTCTGCATCAGCAGGGCGGCTGGGATGGCCAACGGGGAAGCCTGATGTGGTAAGAGGGTTAGCTCCAGCGAATGTGTTCTTAACTCGTGTGCCGCCGGGTCCAGCACCAGTGGGCAAACGGGTGGCGTTATCGCTGCCCATCCCCCTGTCTGATCCGGGAACGGCTGCGGCAGGTGTTCCGGTTGCGTTGTTCTGTGGGTTGTTCGAAGCGTAATCGGCGATGCTACCCAAGATACCACCTATCACGGATTTGTTAGCACCGGCTCGACTTCTTTCTGGACCTTTGGCTCTGCCTCCCATGTCATCCTCCGAGTAGGGTTGTTTCTGTTGCTGGGGCATCCACCAAGCCGAGTGGGCTCGTCTTAATAGAGTCGTTCCGTATGCTCTTCAGACGTGAACGGCGTAGCTGCTGTTCCTTGGCGATGTTAGCCTGCACCGTAACCTCATCGTCCTTCTTAACCTCTGCTGGCAACGGAGTGGGCGGTGGCGGTGCCTTGTCTTTACCCCCAATAATGCCTTTCTGCACAATGCCACTGATCAGGCTAACTGCCAGCGGGGCGATAACTGCTCCCATGTTGTGTCCTCACATGTTCATATGTTTCTCTGAGTAGGGATTCCATTCATGGATCACCTGCTGTGGCGAATTGCCGAAGTCAGTCTTGTAGCCTGGTGCGATCTTCTTGGCGAAAGTCAGGGCAAGAGCGTCAGCTATGTCAGGGCTCTGAAGCCCGCGCTGTCTCATGTCCTTCTTGCTCTCGAGAAGAAGCTTACCGTTGCCCTCGATGTTGTACTCACGCTGAGTAAGCTGCTTGCGTAAGTCCTCGTTGCGAGGCAGGGCAATGCGGCCAATGTGGTCACGCAGGTTACCATACATCTCGTCACCCCATCGCCTGAACCGGCTGTCTGTGGCACTCTTGCCGAAGTTAACATCAATGGGGTTGTAGCCTAGACGCCTAAGCCGATCAACAGGACCAGCACCAAGGCCACCGCCATCAAGGAATAAACCCGATACTCGCTTGCCCATACGGTGGATGTCGTCAACAAGCTCGATGACTTTGTCCACCACCTGTTCAAGGTCGAGTCGATTGTAAGACCGAATTGGGATAGACCTAGCATCCATCCCGATGCGCGTAAAAAGAACTGTTTCATTATCACCAAACCTTGCTATATCAACGCCGATAAGAACAGGATCGTTCTTGTGGCCTTGGACTTCTCTATGATCACTCATAGCCTCGCGGACCTGATCGTTGGACATAAACTGCACAGAGCCAACGGTGGGGAATATACCCCTAACCTTAACCTTGAACAGGTCGCTGTCCTCGCCCCAGTCATGTCGAAGCTCTTCTAGATATACCGGGTTGGTGATCTTCGCGTCTCGACTGTCGATCTGCCTAACGATGTAACGATGCTTCTGGTCGCCAACGCAGTTCTCGAAGAAGTACCCACTCTTACGAGTTGGGTTGCCGAAGTCAAATGACATGGGCTCACCATCCGTGGCACCACCAATACGTGCGTCCCAGATAGCGTCCTCTATACCTGAGGCTTCGTCGAAGATGTAGAATGCTGTCGAGGATGCAGCGTGTAGGCCCTGAAAGGCTTCCGCGTTCTCAGCTCTGGCAGTCAGTCCATCGCACTTCCACACGTCCTTGAAGGGGCCACGACGGCGCAGCGACATGTTGCCACGGCTGTTGCTGTAGTCCCAGAGGTGGCTGGTGATGGCGAGGTGATGCCACTGAGCGAGAGCAGCCCACGTCTTGGTGCGCAGCTGATCGCCCGTGTTGGCTGTGACCACACCCATGCTCATGGGTCGTGTGTCAAGGATGAACATGATAAGCCAGGCCACCATCGTGCTCTTGCCGATACCATGGCCTGATGCTGTCGAGAAGCGGATAGCGTCCACAGCATCCCTGCCGTTGAAGCCTCGCTTCTTGATCTCGTCACCGAGCTGGTCAAGCATCTCACATGCCCATAGATCAGGGCCGTAGTCGCAGTTGAACCTGGTCTTGTAGGGTTCTTGCAGCTCAACCAGCTGGATGGTGGGGTTGTCCTTCCAAGGAAATACGTACATGACGTACCCGAGCGGATCGTCTACGAAGTCCCCGATAGCCGAGGCAAGCATCTCATTCGCTGTCGGCATCTGGGATCTCCTCTGCGTTTCCCTCTATGATCAGCTTCTCTTTGCGCTTGTTCATCAGGATCTCAACAAGATTGTCCTCGATGTCGAGAACCTTCTTCTCCTCGCGCAAGCCTAGAAGCACAGCGGCTTCCTTGATTGCCCCGAGTTTGTCAGAGGTGGTGATCTTTACGTGGGTCTTGACGGGCTTGTACTTACCACCGTCCTTGCTCGTGTCAACCGTTATCGTGTTGATGCTCTTGCGGAGACCAGGGCTGAGGCGCTCCCAGTTCATGCTTGGGCGTCCCTTCTCGTCGATCTCGAGCAAGTCAGCTGGTGAGGCTTCGATGATGTCCCGTAGCTTGTCAACCAGCCACTCTCGGTCCATGTCAGTCTTGTGTTCCTGAATGGTGAGGCGTCGGTCCATCTCCTTGCGGACGTCGTCACGGTTGAAGATGTCCTTCATAGAACTGGGTGCGTATCCCGCCTTCATCACTGCTGCCTTCTTGGACAGGCCCTGAAGGTAGTAGTTGACGACTTGGCGATGCTTGGGGTCTAGCTGTACTGCTGGTTTGTTTGACATGATGACTCCTGTGTGGTGGTTGAATGGTGCCGGGTGCCGGGATCGAACTGGCCACCTGCCGCTTACAAGGCGGCTGCTCTACCAAATGAGCTAACCCGGCTTAATTAGTCGCTGCCTTGATGATCCAGACCGTGGCTCTGTAGAAACCAACCACGAAAACTACTGAGTCCGAGGGTTTGTGCCCTCTCCGGTAGGCACGGTCTGGATTATCAAAGCAGCGCGACGCACCTTCAGGGGCTATACGTGGTCTTTTCTCTGCCACGTCATTTCCTGACTGTACGCCTCGCTGTATTGATTAACGGTCTGTTCTGAAGTTACGAGCAGCCCTAAGGACAACCCGTGCTGGGCCGTCTAGCGCCACTGCCATGTGCTGAGGTGATGCAGATCCTGCATCCATTCCCTCAAATGCAAACATGTTCCAGAACCTGTCGCTGGGAAGAAGCTCTCCGAGCCAGCTCCTGACAGTGTAGCCCGCTCTGTGCAGGGCTGTCTCGCTGTCGAGGATGTGGACGGTGTCTCTTCCTCGTGTGGCGTCCATCCACCTGACGAAGTCCTCACTCTTCATCTTGCCCCATGCCTCTCGCACTGGGCGTAGGTAGGACATGGTGACAGCAGCTTCTGTTGCCGCGTCATGTGCCAAGATGTCAGCAAGAAGCGTTTCTCTGCTCCCGCCAGCCTCTCCGAGGCCGTCTCGGTTCAGTATGTCACGCATCTCTTCTGACATGTAGTCTGTGTTCATGACCTCGTCCACGAGTGAGAGAAGGCCTGAGTCTGTCATGTCCTCGACGCTCTGTGAGTCAACACCTTCAGGGAAGATTGCGTAGAATGATTCCCTTCCGTTCATGTCGAATGACGTGTCGAAGTCCAGTCCGGGAATGGACACACCAGCAGCAGCCATCTCGTTGTTGCTGATAGTGGACTTCAGATTGCCCACGTATTCAACTACTGCCTCGAAGGTGGCGGCTTCAGCTGTGGTTGTTGTACCCAGCACACGGCTCACGTACGCCTCTGTAGTGGCCTGCTGAGGAAGGACCGAGTAGTCCCGTCCAGCTGCCAGCCACTTGTCAGCGTTGCCGAAGCCTGCGTTGTAAGCAATCAGCGCAGCCTCTTCATCTCCGTCATAGCGATTGAGCATGGCATCTAGGTAGGCTGTGCCGAATGCCTTGTTCTTTTCTGGGTCGTACCTGTCCTCGCTGGAGATTGGATCAACCCCGAAGCCAGGCTGTAGGCCTGTGCTCTCCATGATCTGCATCAAGCCAACCTCACCAGAACTTCCCACAGCTGCGGCATCGCCACCGCTTTCCGCCTGTATGATGCGATCAACTAGGGAGTTCTGGGTATTGTCAAGCGCACTATCAGCCTCTCCCGCTGGATCGTTCAAAACGATAGCGTCAGGAAAGAGGACGTGAGGCCTGGGCAACACTCGTTCAGCTGCTGCAGGCGCTGCGTTAACAGGCGAGCCAGTGCTGACGAATGATAAGGGAAGCTTGTTGTTTGATGGTCCACCTGTTCTTGGTGGAATGTCTGTTGTAGCCACCTCTGGGGAGGGAAGCTTGTTGTTTGATGGGCCACCTGTCTCTTCCCTGCCGGGTGTGGTTGGCAGAACATCACCAATTCTGTCACTCAGCTCTGCCTGCAAGGCATCATTGGAGCGAACATCATTGTCTTTAAAGCCTTGCACCTTCTCGTTAACCCAGCCGAGTACGTCGTTGTAAGCTGCCTCTAGGCTAGTGCCCTGCCTGTCTGCCTCGATCTGTTCAACCGTCACTTCTGTCGGGTTGATGAGGTAGTTGTCTGTGAAGCTCTCGCCAATGTCTTCACTCAGCTGTTTCTGCATTTCAGGGTTTACAGTTACATCATTGTCTGTCCAGCCTCGCACCCTAGCGTCAACCCAGGTGCTTATGCCACTGGGCGGTGCCTCTGGTGTGGGAGCCTGTATGGTTGATGGTCCACCTGTTCTTGGTGGAATGGGGATGGTAGGTGAGATGCCATCACCAATGTTGTTACTCAGCTGTGTCTGAACGTCAGCGTTGAAACGAACATCATTGTCTTTGAGACTGCCTTTAATGGTTTGCACCTGGTCGTCAAACCAGTCTAGTACGACGTTGGTCTGTGCCTCGATCAGGTGAGAGCGATTGAGGAGCTGTGGATGAACAGCTTGTTTGCTTTCCTTCCAAGCGTTCCACCCTGAAGTGTCCCATTTAGTGGATGATGTGTCACTGCTGGTCGCCTGTTCCCATGCTGTTTCTGGAATCCATGAACTCCGGCTAGGCTCTGGTTCGTTGATGCGAGGCTTTCCGGCCATAGGATTCTCCTGTATTCATTAAATCTGTGCCCTGTTCAGGGCTGTTGTGTGTGGGATGCTGTCAGATAAGGGCGAAAGGTGATTTAGTTTTTTAATCTGGACGATTAATTCCGTACCGCAATTTCAGCGAACGCTCATCTTGCATCTAAGTCGATGCAAGAGGAAGTAGGTAGAAACAATTGGCTAGTAATTGTCTAGGACACTTCTTCCATCATCCAGTTTCCATCTTACATGCCTTCCTTCCTCTTGCATTAGGGTAGTGGCCTAGGCCATTGTGTCTAAGGTTATGAGGAGGTTGGAAACACTGTCTAGTTGAAGCTAGGTATCTCCTTATAGTATCAATATTTTCCTGTTTTTTGGCCCTTTTCAGAGAATTAATGTTTAATCAACCCTAAATAGTTGGTCACACCAGTGGATATGTGACAATATTAGCACACTATACTACATATGGCCATGGAATGTGGGGCCCGTAGAGGGCATTACCCAGGGGATATCGCCATTGTGGGGGGCCACTACCTATGCCCTTTACGGGTCGGGGAGGATAAAAGACTAATAGTGAATTGCCCTAGAGATGGCTGCCTGACATGGGACTAACACGCACACTCAGAGGGCCGGCACCCCCCGGAAGCGCGATACGCGCACCACTCCTTTAAAATGGGCCTCAAAGGGGGCCCCCCCCACCCGTCGGGTCACGTCCGCGTTCCAGCGCTGGCCATCCTGCAGGCAGCTGGGCTGTGCGCACAACTGCAGCTGGGCAGGCAG
>TARA_R110002096_G_scaffold209791_4_pt1 | contig 24683 bp, 20 predicted proteins | sample TARA_R110002096 | Tara Oceans TARA_R110002096 (sample SAMEA4397295) | marine metagenome | biome: Polar Biome; feature: [DCM] deep chlorophyll maximum layer (ENVO:01000326); material: water (ENVO:00002006), including particulate matter (ENVO:01000060) such as... | depth 35 m
TCACCCGGACGATGCAAAAATGCAGGTGCGCGAAATCTTTCGGGTTCTGCGCGATGGCGGTGACTATATTTGCATAACACCGAACCGCGTGAATGGACCATGGGATGTTTCTTACTACTTTGACGACATTGCGAGCGGCTTTCACATTAAAGAATACACGCACAAGGAACTTGTGCAGATCTTTCGTGAGGCAGGGTTTCGGCGATTTCGGGCCTACGTTGGGGCCGGCGGCTATTACATGCGCTTTCCAATTTGGCCGCTTGTCATCCTCGAAAAACTGGTGGCAGCATTGCCATCGAATCTGCGGGTGCGTATTGGGCAATCACTGCCAATTCGCTCGTTGCTTGGGATAAAGCTGGTTGCTACGAAATAGAAGAACCACAAAAACTGGCTGCTCGAAAACAATTGCGTGGGAATATCACTTGTTATCCGCGATACGCGACGGATTGACTTTAGGCAGGCGTTACTAAAGAATGGGCGCGCAAAAGTCTGGGGATACCGCTTGACGACAGACACAGGGAATGACCGTCCTCTCGGAGCCGCGTTTGTCAGCGCCGTTTGTGCCGATATTAATAACTCCCGCGCAGTTAACCACCCCTACCTCCGAGCAATCCGTGATGGCGATTTTCCGGACGTGCACCGGGCACTGCAGGACTTTGCATTTCAGTACGGCCTCTACAATGCCCAGTTCGTTCGCTATATGTCTGCTGTCGCCAAAAACCTCAGCACCAACCAACACAAGAAGATTCTGCTTGCCAATCTCGCTGAAGAACAAGGCAATGCACACGATATTGATTTGCCACCCGACATACAGGCCAGTATAGAAGGTAAGTCTCATGCCCGATTGTACCGACGCTTTCAGACAGCATTGGGTCTGCGCAACGGCGCATTGAAAGCGACACCGGAATGCCCGGGGCTGCTGTGGAGCCAGCAATTTCTTGCGCTCTGCAAGACGAATGAATGCGTCGGCGTCGGCGCCATCGGAATCGGCACCGAGCTAATTGTCGCCAGCATTTACAACCAGATACTTGACGGCCTGAAGGCACATAGCAATTTAACGATGTCACAGCGCGTTTTTTTTGATTTGCACAGTATCTGCGATGACGAGCATGCAGCCCAGATGCTGATGATTACCGAGGGCCTGGCGCAAGACAAAAAATCATGCGAGCAGATTGAATTCGGTGTTCAATCTGCCATTGATTTGCGCTCGAGCTTTTGGGACATGATGCATAAACGGGCCCAGAGTTTAACTAAATCCGATTCGCATACCGCTGAGAGGTTGTCGGCCATTGGACACCGAGAAGGTCTATAACGACAACGCCGGCAAATGGCTACGCCTTGAACCTGCTTCTTTGTCTGATTTTACAGCGCGTCCGGCTGTCTTCGATGCCTGTGGCAGCCTGCATGCTCGCTCGGTGCTGGATATCGGTTGCGGTGAAGGCTATTGCGCACGTGAATTGAAGCGACGCGGTGCCGGGGATTACCTGGGTATCGACCTGTCCTCAGAAATGATTGCCGCTGCGAGGGCCCAGGATGCGAAGGACCAATACGGCATAGAATATCGTACGTGTAATGTTCTGGAGTTTGTACCGGAGCGACAATACGATTTGTGTGTCGCTGTATTCCTGTTTAACTACTTGCGGGTCGAGGAAATGCAGCGGGTATTCTCAATGGTCTACACAGCCTTAAATCCTGCAGGCGAGTTCATATTCAGCGTACCGCACCCGTTGTTTCCTTTTTTACGACCAGAACAAACCCCACCCTTCTATTTTTCAGTTGAGAACAAGAATTATTTCGAGGCTGTAGACCAGAAACTTGAAGGCGAAATCTGGAAACGAGGTGGCGAACCGCTGCATGTGCAGTGTGTCCACAAAACGCTCGGCGACTACTTCAATGCATTTCGGGAATCGGGTTTCTGCACGATGCCGGAGGTGACGGAACTGACAGTAACGCCCGAATTAGCCGCCAGGGATGAAGCATTCTTTGCACCCTTGCTTAACACCCCTCTGCATTTGTTATTCAAAATCCGCAAGTGAGAGCAAGGTCGCGACTAGTGCACAGCGGCAACGCAGCAAATCGCGATTCATTGATTACACGCCTTCAGTCTTACGCGCAATCCGATCCCGACCGCGATGCACTTGTCAGCGCTACCGCAACACTTTCATATGCGGCACTCGTCGAATCTGTACAAGCAAAGGTCGAGTTACTTCAAAAAGCCGGCGTTGCGAATGATGCGGTCGTCGGCATTCGCTGCGCTGACGACATACTGCATATTTTGCAGCTTCTTGCCACGATTAACGTTGGTGCAACATCTTTTGCAATTCCTTCGCATGAATCGGAGCAAGTCCAGCAATCCCTGATCGACCAATGCGGTGCTACGCATGTGGTTCACGGAGAAGATATAGAACGGATAAGTACCTCCAATCGTGCCATGCCTGCATTGCTTGACGAGGCGCGACTGTTGTTTTCAACATCCGGAACAACGGGTACGCCCAAACTGGTTATCCATCACGACAGTGATCTTGTTGCGCAGGCACATCGGCACATAGATTCGAAACAAGAGCGATTTGCCTGCCTGGCATCGATGGAGCACAACTTCGTCCGGCGTCACCGCCTGTATTGCCTCGCAGTCGGAGCTAGCAACATTTTTCTCGATGCGAAACCGAAGTCGCTGGCCAGCCAATGTCAGGCACTAACGGTGAACGTGCTACACGTATCCGCCTTCCAGGCTCAGGAACTCCTGGCGGAACCCGACATACACAAACTGTCCGGTATCCGACTGAAGCTTGGCGGTTCACATGTACCACTACCACTACGCCAACAGCTTCGCGATAAAATCACTACGAACCTGCAGGCCGGATACGGTACCACCGAAACCGGCGCAATCTCGTTTACCGATCCTGGCGACGGCGATGCCGGCGAAAGCGTCGGCCAACCGCTCGCGGGCATCGAGGTTTGCGTTGTCACCGCCGACAGGGACCTGCTGACTACCGGCGAGCGCGGTGAATTGGCGATTCGTTGCAGCGGCATGTTTCGTGGTTACCTTGGCAACCCGGAATTGACAGCGTCCCGGCTCAACGATGGCTGGTTTTACACGGGCGACACCGGATTTGTGGACGACGAGCAACGCATCCACCTGTGTGGCCGAGCCGACGACATGTTCGTATTCAACAGCATGAACATATTTCCTCAGGATATCGAATCGCGAATTTGTCGTTTCCCGAACGTCATCGAAGCACTGGTTTTGCCGCAAGCATCCGAGGTACACGGCAACATTCCGGTTGCATTTGTAGTGTTCGCGAAAGGCACGAATGCCAACTTGCAATCGCTGCAGGCGTACGTTCGCAAGTACGTCGGAGCCCGCTGCCCTCGTCAGTTCAACAGCGTTGAATCCTTACCGCGCAATGCCGCTGGCAAGGTTTCGAGGCACGACGCGCTGAGCCTGCCGCAAAAGAACAAAGACGTTCGCCACCTGATACTCGGTGCGCTGAGTGGAGATGCGAGAAAACGCCTCAAGCCGTCGGCGATAGCGGCATTTAACAAAGGCAACCTCGACATCCCGCTCGCCGGCACCGGGCTGGACTCGTTTGGACGCATGGAAATGCTGGTCGCGATCGAAGTCGAATACGGCGTAGTCATCACTCCCGAAGAGCTCGGACAATTCAAGACATTCGGTGATATTTGCGCCCGAGTACTGGCTTCGCCGCCCGAGGAATCATCCAGCCCATCAAATCGATTTCCGGTGCTTGATGCCAGCCAACTCACCGATGCACAGATCAAGACCCTGCGCTTCTTCCAGAGAGTTTTTCACCATTGCCCAACGGTCGCGCAATTGAACAAGGCGATGGGAACGCTGGAACACCGACTTACACCAGGGGACATCCAGTTTTTGCACAAGCAGCAGTGCAGCAATCAACTGCTCCCAAAAGACGTTGCCGGAAAATTTCAGGTCGCCGTTTCTACGTGGTTGCAGAAAGTGATGCGACTGATGCGGGCGAGCGGCAAACAACATCCTGAGCCCTTTGTTGCGCATCGAATTGCACCATCTGTCTTGCATTTTATCGGGCCAGGAAACCCGGCTGACAAGAAGCTGCTGATCTGTTTCGCACCAAAAGCCGGCCGTCAGCTGACGATCCCCAATGCCGTGTTGATGCAGCACACCGATGCTTCACGTTATGACGTGCTCGTTATTGCCGACTCCGCGAGAGAAAGTTTTCGGACCGGAGTACCTTTACTCGGCAGCAGCATTGACGAAGTGATCGCCTGGCTCGGCAACCAGGACTTGCTCAAAACCTACGGCGCGATGCGTACCATCGGCTGCAGTGCAGGAGCGTATCTCGCGGTCATCGCTGGCAGCAGACTGGGCGCGGAGCTGGCACTTAGTGTTGCAGGCCGCTTTCATGCAGAGCGCTATCCGCACAGGATCCTGGGTCGGATTTTTGCGACCTGGCGAACGTTTCGAAAGTCGGAACTCTCGCGCGTGTTAATGAGCTACCCTGCCGACAAGGGAAAATCTCGGGATCGAATTTATGCACGAATTATGGCAAAGCTCACGGGTGGCAGGATGGTTGGCCTGGAATTCTCCGACGCAACTGCCGGACATCACTTTCTGCAACCCCTGGCCGAGCGTGGTGAATTAGCGCAATTTTTCGAGCGTACAATATTCGCCAGTCTTGACGATGAGATATTCCGGAAAGATTGCACCCACGTCATTTTCAGCCTGCCGGCGGGTCGCCTCCGACCGACAACGTGACCCAGGCTCCAGGTGACCAGGGTGTACAGCTCGCGCTCTAGTTGAAGCGCAACCCGACGCGGGCCATGCGCCCCGGCTGCGGCAAACCCAGTTGCGGAACGATAACAGCATCGGTCAGATTATCGATAGACGCGGTCAGTTCGAGTTTTCGTCCATCCCATTCGGCTAGTTGGAAGAAGCTGCGAAGGTTGATACTGGTCGACTTCGGCAACTGCCGCAAAGTGCCGTCATCGGCCATATCGTATGCCGTACCCGTGTACAGGAACTCCGCGCGCAGATCCGCGCGCGACGTCGCCTGCCAGTCGAGCGCCAGTTTCAATTGCGATTTCGGGCGTTGCAGCAGCTCAGGTCTTTCGCCATTGTTGTCGAGATCGATTTTACCGTCCTGCAGTGCCGCAGAAAATTCAGTTCGAAAATTTTCCGCCAGATGCAGCGTAACGCCCGCCTCAACGCCGTAGGTAAACGCGCCGTTGGTATTGTAGCGCTGGCGTCGGCTCTCGCCATCCACCATAACCGAGCGCTGTGACAACGTATCCTTGCTGTCATTTGCCCAGATCGAGAATTCCAGCGACATAGTTTTGGTCGTAGTTCGTTTGATGTTGACATCTGCCAGCAACGAACGCTCCGGGCGAAGCTCCGGGTTGATTAGAAATTTCCCCAATGCAGCCCCATACAATTCGCGCGGCGTCGGAAATCGTGATCGCTCTCCCAGTGTCCCTGAAAAGACCCAGTCCCGTTCCGAAGACCATTGCAGTCCTGCTGACCAGCCAGTCGCCGCGAACGAAGGCTGTACCGGTTTGTCTCCGGTCAGCGGCGTTACTGCGCGGTCGCGTGCAAGACCGAACGTCGATACCAGTGCGTCACTGATCCTGATATCTGCTTCCGCGCCGACGGTAAGGAGGCGCTGCCGGTAGCGAAGTATTGGGCCCGCAGTCAACACAGCACTACCATCCGTGTCGAACTCAAATTCCTGATTGTCGTGGGTACTTTCCTGCGCGGTTGACACCAGTCGCAATGTCGCGCGATCAAATGTCCTGGCCAATGTCAGTCGGCCACCTGTCGTGTCGTCGCTTCCCGCCTCGCGCGCTTCCAGCGTCGTGTAGGAATTATCGCGATAGGCATCAATCTGCTGCTCGAACCACTGTCGCCAACCAGTAAATCGAAGTTCCGTGTTGCCCGGGAGAAACCACGCTGTATTAAATGTTGCCTGTGTCAGCAACCAATCGGGCGTACGCCAGAAACGAGGGCTCGACAGTTCCGGATCGAGGTCTCCTTGCGCGGCAATACCGCGTTCCACGTCAGCATGCAGCACGGAGGCGCGCACCAGCAAAACCTCGCCGGAGTAACCTGCCGCGAGATATCCGGAATTCCCCGCCAAATCAGTATTCGTTCGTGAGCGGCTTTCGGCTGGATCAAATGGCACACTCGATCTGTCTGCTATTCTTTCGGCGTCGCGGCCGATTTGCGATGCACCAGCGACAAATGACCAGCCGGACTCAGCTCCGACGCCAACAACAGCGCTCAGGTTTCGGACGCCCAGCGAACCGTACTGGGCTTCCGCGCGAATTTCTGCCCCACTGTCCGGCTGCAGGCTGTACAGGTCAACCGCACCGGCCACGGCATTCGCACCATACTCGATGGGCATCACGCCCCGCGTCAGTTCGATTCGATCGATGAGTGCCGCCGGCAGCATGGCGAGATCGGCGCGTCCGTCCCACGGCGTCGCAAGCGGTGCACCGTCAAGAAATATCAGCGTCTGCCGCTCCTCTGCCCCGCGAATTCGGATCACCGATTCGCCGCGCGAATTCGTCCGCAGCGATATGCCGGTAAAATTGCGAAAAATATCGGCGGCCGCGACCGGCTGATATTCCTGCAGCGTCTCGAATTCGAGGGTTTGCTGTGGTGCATCAACGCGATTTTTATTCCGCGGCGACGTAACCACAATTTCCTGGAACCCACCACCGCCCTGGCCGTGAACCGCTGCAGGGATCATGGCGGATGCGAGGAATACGAGTGACACCAATCTGCGCTTCATCTTTCTTTGTCCGACACTTGCGATTGCGATAGTGCCACAGAAAGAACGCCCGCCGGGCCTGGATTTTCAGGCTGCTTTTGGATTGTCCGGGGCAATACCGGAAGCGCCAGCGACGACGACCCGGTTTCGGCCTCCCCGCTTCGCCGCGTACAGCGCCTCATCGGTCACTTTTATGAGCTCGTTAAAAGAAGCCGACTCAGACTGAACTTCGGCCACGCCGAGGCTAATCGTGATATCGGCTGCCTTGTCCTGCCAGACAAACCTGTTGCGGCTGACGGAACAGCGGATTCTTTCTGCGACCAGCCTGGCAGCGTCGGCGTTTGTGTGCGGCATGACAATAATGAATTCTTCGCCGCCGAACCGCCCGACGACGTCGGTTTCACGCACCGACTGCACACAAATTTTGGCTATATGGCGCAATGCGGCATCGCCGGCACAATGTCCGAGCGTGTCATTGACGCGCTTAAAGTAATCCGCGTCGATCAGGATGAGCGACAACGCCTCGCCATAGCGTCGAAATCGCTTCAGCTCCGCTTCGATAGCGTCGAACACGAACCGACGGTTGTACAGGTCGGTTAGCGGATCGCGTTGCGCTTCACGCGCAAGACTCACGCGCAGTCGCTCGCCAAGAACGAGATGCCGGATTGCCATTCCAGATACCACCCAGATGAGCACCACGATCATCACGCGATTGGACAACACAACGATTGACGGTGCAGCAGACGTTATCGACAGGGTGTGCCCCACCGCAGTGAGAACGGAACCGAGAACAGCCAGACCCAGAACGCCTTTCGGGCTACGCGACAGTAAACCCAGCAATGGCAACGCAACATACGGCATACCGCCCGCGAAGCCGAGTGGCTGACTGATGTCGAGCAGGAAAATCGCCGGCACAGCAATGGCGCTATACACCGCGACTCTGCGGGAAGACATTCTTGAGGTCATAACAGTTGTTACTCCTCTTCGATGCGTCACGTCGCGCGTGTAGTAGCGGTCCGCGATCTGCGATAGGGCACTATTATGTTTAATCGAGCAACAATCGAGCGTGATCCATTTCACGCTTTTACATGAAAAAAATGATATAACTGCTTAATAAATAAGACTAAGTCAATCGAAAAAGTTCCCTGCACGAGGTGACATCTTTTGCCGGGCATCGCTGCGGTACCGCTCCTCTACCGATGACCCGATTGTGGTATCCGCAATTCCCGCAATTGACATCCGGCCGCTGATACACAATATTGCGCGACTGAAAATCGCGCGACTGAAAGACCTAAGCGAAGTTTGTGACCCGATTTAAATTTAATACGCTGCACGTAAATAACCTGCGCGGCGACATTTTCGGCGGCTTGACCGCCGCTGTTGTCGCTTTACCACTCGCCATTGCGTTCGGCGTCGCATCGGGTGCAGGCGCGGTCTCAGGCTTGTACGGCGCAGCCTGTGTCGGCATGTTTGCTGCCCTGTTTGGAGGCACGCCAGCGCAGATATCCGGCCCGACAGGGCCGATGACCATCGTGTCCGCATCGGTTTTCACGCAATACGCAGACAATCCGGCGGTGGCATTCACCGTAGTGATGATGGCCGGTGGATTTCAGATCCTTTTCGGCACCATGCGCTTAGGGCGCTACGTCAATCTCATGCCCTACCCCGTAATCAGCGGATTCATGACCGGCATCGGGATCATCCTGATTGTCATGCAGCTCGAACCACTCCTCGGCTATCCCGCCCCGGATACCGTTATCAACGCCATCACGGTGTTGCCAAAAGAGATCCTCGATCCCAGCTGGCATGCCGTCGCGGTGGGCATCGTATCCCTGGTGATTTGCCTGTTTACGCCGGCAGCGCTGAATCGCATTGCACCTGCACCGCTCATTGCATTGGTCGTTGCATCGATTCTCGCGCTCAATCTACCGAATGCTGCGGTTCTTGGCTCGATTCCGACGGGACTGCCACAGTGGCAGATTCCCTCTGTAATTTTCACTGACCTTGGCGGCATGCTGGTTTCGGCCGCAGTTCTCGGCGCGTTGGGTGCCATTGACAGTCTGTTGACGTCACTCGCTGCCGATAACATGACGCGCACCTTTCATGACTCCGACAAGGAACTGGTCGGCCAAGGCATCGGCAATGTTATCGCCGGGGTTTTCGGTGGGCTGCCCGGCGCCGGTGCAACTATTCGCACGCTGACCAATGTGAAAGCTGGCGGGCGAACGCCACTCTCCGGTGCCGTGCACGCTGTCATCATTTTCCTGGTCGTTCTCGGCCTTGGACCCGCGCTGGCATTCATACCGCATGCCGCGCTAGCCGGCATCCTGATAAAGGTCGGCCTCGATGTCATCGACTGGCGATTTCTCAAGCGGATGCTCGGCGCGCCACGTATCGATGTCGTTTTAATGGCCGTAGTCCTGGTACTCACAGTACTGATCGACATTATTACGGCTGTCGCCACGGGCGTTGTCATTGCGAGCCTGGTGTTCGTCAAAGAAAGCGCAGAATTACAAATTGAGTCGATCAAGGCACTGTCGGATCCGGATCATGCGGAGTTTCTCTCCGCTGAGGAGACGGCATTGTTCCGGAGCTGCAAGGGGCGGCTGTTATTTCTCTACATGTCGGGCCTGATGAGCTTCGGCGCCGCCAAGGAACTCAGCCGGCGATCCGTCGTATCGGACGCTTTCGACGCGATATTGATCGACATGCATGATGTGCCCAAAGTCGACGGCAGCGCGGCATTGGCGCTCGAGGAAATAGTCGACCAGGCCGTATCGGCGGGCCGAGAGGTACTTATGGTCGGTCTCTCGGCGCCGGTTGCGCGTTTGTTGGGGCAGATGGGCATCCTTGAGCGTTTCAAGGAAACGACACGGTTCGCGACGCGCCGGGAAGCACTGCAATACATCGCGAATCGTCTGGGCCAGGAAGCCACGCCGCTCACAAAAACCGGCGATAACGCAGTCGCCTAGTCCGCACTGCTGCCCTGCGGCCAGGTCTACCCAATACAACGATACTGATCACCAGGACGCGGGATGCCAGCGACTGGTGGCCTGCCTTTCGCCTCGATAAATACCCGCATGCCGCGGTCCCAGCATTGATCGCGAAAGACAATAAATCGCTCGCGATAGTCCTTTGCTTGCAAGCGACGTTCGTCAGTCGTCTCGACCGCTTGCCCGGCGCAGCCACCGCAACATACAAACAGCAAAATTAGAATCGATCGCATGATGGAAATCCCGTTCTGAGAAGAACGGCTATAAAACATTAGAGAAGTCCTGCTTCGGTGCCGTGGACGCCAGCGAAATGTCAGGGAATCGTCAGGAATCGGCCAAATTTCGGCTATATAGCCCTGTAGAGCGGGCAAATGGCGCTAGAATTCCGGTATGCATAAGCGCTACAAACTTCGACGAACGAAGGTATCGTTGCTTGCCTTCATCGTTCTTGGTGGCTTCCTGCTTGTTGCCGCGCTGATCTGGCAACCGATCCAGATACAAAAACAGGCGTTCGTCTCTGCGGACAGGGTATTGCTCGATTATGCAAGCCTGGCGGCGACAGAACTGGAAAAACGATTCGTAACCCGGCTTGGCAAGGAGGTCGTCTACCCGACGCTGATCCAGTGGTGCCGACCGCACGACACAGGTTCTGACGGCCCATATATCACGCGCCCGTTGCCAGCCAACAATCGCTCACGCCGCACGGCGCTGGACGACGGAATCGCGGAGTCGCTGTTTCACATGAACGAGCAACGCCTCGACTACATCGGCGATGCGCTCTCGAGCGATGCGGTGGAGTGGCTTCAAGCCCGGGCGGAAAGCGGCGACGAACAGTGGCTATATCGTGGTCAGTGGATTCCTCAAAGCAGCGAATTGCTGATATTCACGCAACGCGACGCGATGGTCGGAGGCTATCTCGTTTGCGGCTTCCGACTTGAACAATCGGTACTGGCAAGCAACCTGCGGGCTGCAATCGACGAAGGACCGCTATTGCCGAAGTGGCTGGCCGATGGCCGCATCGAAAATCGCTTCATTGTCGCAACACTGTTCGATCCAAATGGTGAGTTCTTGTTCGAGGTTACGGGCAAGAACGTCCCGGACGACGTGTCGCTCGCATATCTCAGAACCACGCCACAACTGATTGAGTACGACCCCCAGCGTTTGCTATCGAATTTCTCTTTGCAACTCGGTTTTCTACAGCACCCGTCACGCATGATCGTGGCTGGCGACCTGTCATCGCAGAGTATGCGATGGTTGGTGCCTGTGATGATATTTTCGGTGTTACTGCTGGCGGCAGCAGTCTGGCTATTGCGCCGGGAACAGGCCGTGATCCGGCTGCGCGAAGATTTTGTTTCCGAGGTGTCGCATGAACTACGTACACCACTCACACAGATTCGCCTGTTCGCAGAGACCCTCCGCGAGAATCGCGCTCGTAGCGACACAGAACGGCAGCATGCGCTCGACACGATTGACCGCGAATCGCGGCGACTCTCGCACCTGGTTGAAAACATACTGCGCATTTCACGCGTGCAGGATCGCTACAAGCCTGATATTGAGGGCGTACTCCTCCTGCCGCTGTTCGACGAACTCGTGCAACCCTTTCGGGCTTTGCATTCCAAAACGACGTTTGTACTCGACATAGCGCCTGACATTACCCTGCAGGCTGATCGTCACGCGCTTCGTCAAGTGCTGCTCAACCTGCTCGACAATGCCGTAAAGTTCGGGCCCAGCGATCAGACGGTGACGCTATCCGCTTTCGCTGAAGCTGGGCGAACGTTCGTACATATCAGCGACGAAGGCCCCGGAATTTCCGCTAGCGACAAGGGCCACGTTTGGGAAACCTTTTACCGCGGCGAATCATCGACAAGCAGCGGCAGTGGCATCGGCCTGTCCGTTGCACGCGAGCTTGTCGAAGCGATGGGCGGTGGAATTGAGGTGGAAGAAAACCCGAATGGCGCGACCATCGCCTTCTGGCTGCCATCCGGCGATCATGACTGAGTCACGCCGCATTCTCATTGTCGAGGACAACGAAGACCTTGCGTACGGCCTCAAGAACAATCTCGAAGTACAGGGCTACGTCATCGAAACGGCGGCAAACGGCAATACCGCCCTGCGCAGTTTCCGTCAATTCGCCCCCGACCTGATCGTGCTCGACCTGATGTTGCCTGACATTGGTGGAATCGATGTATTGCGTAAAATCCGACGCAATGACACGGCAGTGCCGGTGCTGATATTGACGGCCAAAGGCAGCGAAGTGGACAAGGTCATGGGGCTGCGATTAGGGGCCGACGACTATGTGACCAAGCCGTTCGCCCTGATGGAATTCCTGGCCCGCGTCGAAGCGCTGCTGCGCCGTAGCAAGCCCGTGGGTGCCGGGTCGGAACAGGAGTTCGTCTTCGGCGATCTGAAGGTCGTCACGGAAACTCGCAGCGTTGAGCGCGCCGGCAAAACCATCCCGCTGACCCACAAGGAATTCGGCTTGCTAATGGCGCTGATCAATCGCGACGGAAAAGTCGCAAGTCGTGTCGAGCTGATGAAAGAGGTCTGGGGTTATTCGTCTGCCGTCGTGTCGAGAACCGTCGACACGCATATCGCGGATTTGCGCCGAAAAATCGAACAGGATCCGGCCCGTCCCGCGCACATCCTGACTATTCGCAAGGCAGGTTACCGTTGGCAGTCGTCCTGATTCAGTCACGTGCATCGACCCGTGAGCAAACGATTAGTTAATCCACCGGGTACTTCGCAAACCAGGCGAGGATGTGGTCGATCTTCGTAATCAACTGGCTGGGCCGGCCCGCGATGTTGTGCGGCGCGTCGGGCACTTCCACCAAAACCGTATCAATGCCACGAATCTTCAGGGCACTGTATAGCTGCTTCGACTCCGAGATCGGTGTGCGAAGATCCGCGGTGCCCACCATCACCATCGTTGGCGTCTCGATATTTCCGACCAGGGTAACCGGTGAGAACTTCATGTAATTCTCGATCTCTTCCCACGGTTGTCCGGGGTAGCGGTAGTCGGCGTACATGAAGTAGTTGTCGGCCGTCAGTGTCTTCGAAATCCAGTTCATGATCGGCTTGACCACGGCCGCTGCTCGGAAACGATTATTCTTGCCAATAATCCACGCTGTCATGATGCCACCCGCGCTACCACCGGTAACGTACAAGCGATCCTCTGCAGTCACGCCCGACTCGATGAGTGCGTCAACGCCATCCATGACGTCCTGGTAGTCATCACCCGGATAATTGTTGTAAAGCAGATTGCCAAACTCCTCGCCGTAACTCGTACTGCCGCGCGGATTGGGATAGAACACAACGTAACCCGCAGCTGCATACAGTTGCACCTCCGGCGAAAAGCGCGGGCCGTAATTGGAAATGGGTCCACCGTGGTTCTCGACAAGCAGCGGATACGGCTTTGTGTTGTCATATCCTGGCGGCGTGACTACCCAGCCCTGGATATCGCGACCATCAACCGACGATTTATACCAAAGCTCCTCGACTTGCCCAAGCTGCCGCCAATCCAGCAGACCGGCATTGAAGGACGTGATGACATTCGGGTTGCCGCCGCGCCCTCTGACAATCGCAAGCTCCGCGGGTCGATACGGTGTGACGTGGGTGTAGGCGATTATGCCGTTGCCCGAGACTGAGAACGATCCCCCACCGTAGGGGCGCCCAATCGTCGTGCCGCCGAGATTTGCCGCGACGTCTCGTGAGCGACCATTAATCGTCGTGTAGCCAATTTTCGTGTCGCCCAGGTCATCGTACTGGTAATAGAGACCGTCGCTGTTGTCGTTCCAGGCAAGTCCGTCAACCGATCGATCCAGATCAGCCAGCAACACGCGCGGCTCTGCACCATCGACATTCATGACGTGCAGCTTCGTGACCTGGTAGGTCTGGACCTTATCGTCGTAGCCAATGTAGGCAATCTTGCGACCGTCAGGCGACACGACAGGCTCTGTATCCGGACCGCGTCGGTCAGTTAATGCAACGACCGCCCCGCTTTCGAGCGACACGCGGTAGATTTCCGTATTGCCATAGTCCAGTTCCCAGCCGTCGTTGCGGTTACCTGAAAAAATCAACGAATTTCCATCCTGGGACCATTGCACTGTGCCGCCGTGCCGGAAATTGCCATCGGTCACCTGGCGCGGCGAACCGCCCAACGCCGAAATCACGAAGAATTGTTCGAAGCCCGGTTCGACGTAACCGGCGCCGTCGGTCTCGTACTTCAAGCGAGCCGTTACGCGTGGTGCGTCCGACCACTCCGCGTCGTCCGGCTTCTTCGGTGCCTTCACCAGCACGACCGACTCCTCGGGCACCAGCATCCGGAACGCGATCTGACTGCCGTCAGGCGACCAACTGAGGCCCTTTGGCGGGCGATTCAATTGCGTCAGCCGTGTCGTTTTTCCGCTCTCAACCCAGGTAACGTAAATTTCTGTGCCATTTTCCGACTTGCTTGTGAAAGCGATGCGCGTTCCGTCCGGTGACCAGGTTGGGTTCGATTCATTAACGTCCCTGCCTGTCAAAGGCGTGTTGTTACTACCATCGGAATCGGTCAGCCACAACCGCGACCACTTGCCGTCTGTCATGACGTCCATGCCGTTACGCACGTAGACAATTCGTCGACCGTTTGGGGCGATTTGTGGGTCGGACACCCACTCCAGCCCAAAAACGTCCATGCGCTCGAAAGGCCGTACATCGTCGGCCAATACACCCGCTGTGGCCTGCAGGAAAAAAATGCTCAGTACACAGATAAGCTGCTTCATTGAATTGCCTGTTAAGTGTAGATGTGACCTGCAGTGTAGCGTTTAGGCGCGGCGGTTCCAAAATGAAAAACGGCATGGCCGGCAGAATCTTCGGCGTCCAGCAGCCGTGCGTTATCATCGCTCGCAAGCGACAATGACCTGATTCCCGGAGTTAACGGATATGACCAGAAACAGTCTTCGAATCGACCAGCGACTGGACACGTATTTGGCCGCCCTTCTGCCGGAGGAAACAGCCGTGCTCGTTAAGCTGCGAGAAGAAACATCCCGACTCGATAATGCGAGCATGCAGATCGGCTGGGACCAGGCGTGTTGCATGATGTTCCTGCTGCGCTGCCTCGGTGCTCGAAAAACCATTGAAGTGGGCGTGTTCACGGGTTACAGCACTTTGATCACCGCTCTGGCTCTCCCGGATGCGGGTCGCATAGTCGCATGCGATATTAATCGGGAATGGACGGCAATCGCGCAAAAATATTGGCGCGAAGCCGGCATCGCAGACAAGATCGATCTGCGTATTGACCCAGCCAAAGACACGTTGGACGAACTGCTCGCGAGCGGCAATGCGGAATCCTTCGACTTCGCATTTATTGACGCTGACAAGACCGGTTACGACGCCTACTATGAACGTTGTTTGACGCTGCTGCGACCGGGCGGTGTCATCATGATCGACAATGCCTTATGGGATGGTGCGGTTGCAGACGCGGCCGATAACAGCGAGGACACAAAGGCGATTCGAGAGCTAAACAGGAAAATGTCCCGGGATTCTCGCGTCGAAGCCTACCTTGCCCCGATCGGCGACGGTGTGCACCTCGCCTGGAAGAACTAGTTCTCACAGGAAATTCAGCCCGGAATCCCGGGGCCTGCTGCCTTCGCGGCTTCGCCGCCGTAGGAGCGCCCCCTGGGCGCGACAATGCGCGGGTGGTTCGCGGGTGGTTCGCGGGTGGTTCGCGGGCAGGGCCCGCTCCTACAACTTCGGATCGCGCAACCTTGGTTCGCGGGCAGGGCCCGCTCCTACAAATTCGGATCGCGCCACTTTGGTTCGCGGGCAGGGCCCGCTCCTACAACTTCGGAACGCGCAACTTTGGTTCGCGGGCACGGCCCGCTCCTACAAATCGAACACAAAAAAGGCCCTCACAAGGAGGGCCTTTTGTTGTTTTTGGTAGCGGGGGCTAGCTGCCAACGCTATCTAGCATTGGTTACGGCACTAGATGTTGCGACTTGAGACTCAACTCAACCGTCCCTGGTATCAGGGTAAAACCCCTAAGCCGCAGCGCAACACGGGACTGGCGAAACACAATCGCTTTAACTGGCACGACAGCAAGGGATTGTGTCTAAGCTCTATACATCAGAATTTCGTGGGACGGTTCGATTACAACTTACCGTACTGATACCGATTTTTGATGTTGATGTTGAGATAAGTCCCCTTCGAATCCGCCTGCCTAAACTCATCGAAAACCCATTCATCAACACCATAATAGACGTAAGTTTCGCCGGAGTTCAAAAACCGTACATGAAGATCCTGGCTATCAGGATCATAGCCAACAGTCGCAGCCGCCAGAATGCGCTCGCGCTGCGCCTGGGCAGACGTCGTCTCGCGGACAGTCCGACGCGGCATAACCACTCAACCTAAAGTGCTTCGCAGTCGGCCGCCACAGATCCGCATAACAACTGAGATCAGCACAGAAGTCGTTCACCAGAGCCATGGGGCGCCAGCGTGCCGACCTTACCTACTGCAAAAACGAATTGACCTCCCGCAGAGCCGGCTCATCCAACGTGCCCGCCACTGCCTGGAGCCGCAGTCCCTCCAGCAGATAATCGTAACGACTACGGGCCAAAGCCACTTCAGCAGCGAGAAGATTCCTGCGTGCATCGAGCACCTCTACGGTTGTTCGCGTGCCGACACGAAAGCCATCCTCGGTTGCATCAAGAGCTGCCTTCGCGGACTGCACTGCCTTTTCCACGGCTTGCGCCCGTGCGATCTGTGATATGACGCCGAGGTAGGCATCGCGGACTTCCTGTTCGACCAGTCGTCGTTCAAACTCCAGCGCCGCTTCGGCGCCGCTGCGCAGCTCGACCGATTCGCGGACACGCGCCCGGATCAGCCCTCCGGAGAAAACCGGCAGACGGAACTCCAGGCCGATCATGTCCTCGTCGATGTCCAAAGTCTCGAACACGTTCGTGCTTCGACGGTCAACCACGCTCCGGCTCACGACCAGGTCCAACACCGGCCAGCGCTGTGCCCGAGCGATATCCACGTCCGTACGTGCAGCCTGAAGCTCACGGTGACGAACTTCGACACGCGGGTTCGTGCTCAGTGCACGTTGAATCCACGCGTCGACCTGTGGCGGATCAGGCGGCGACAGCGGAATCGACTCTGAAGTGCCCGCCAGTTGCGCCGGCGCCGCCGCGGTCAACAGTCGCAGCCTCTCCGACGCGAGCGCTCTCTCTCTTTCGGCGGCGATGACATCAGCGACCGAACGATCGTATGCCGCCTGGGCTTCCTTGACGTCGGTGCCCGCAACGAGACCGACCGAGCGCATGTTCTCGGCCTGCTGCTGCTGTCGCGACACCGCTTCTCGGGCCGCAACAGCCGCGGCCAGTTGGTCATCCGCCGCCAACAGGTCAAAATACCGGATGGCCACTTCCAGCATAAGATCCTGCACGGCCGCGGCGTACCGAGACGCCTCGGCTGCAATCACCTCTTTCGTCCTGCCGAGCTGCAACCAGGTCGAGCGATCGACAATCGACTGGCGCAACTCCAGCGAGTAGACCTCGCCGTCCGAGTCGGTCGTGATGTCTCTCACGCCGATGGCACCGTCCGGTAACAGGCCGATCCTCGATCCCTCTTGATTTGTATCATCGATGCGGCCGATGATATCCACCTGCGGCAGGAGCCCGGCCCTGACCTGTGGATGGCTCTGCTCCACGGCGCGCAACACCGCAGCCGCCTGCTCTAATCTCGGGTCACTTTCGAGCGCCATTTGATAGGTCTCCCACAAGTCTGCTGCGTTTGCTGTGAACCCCCACCACAGAATGGCGCACAATCCAATCTTTTGCGTCCGTCGCCGGACGAGCTGATTCCGATCAAGCATGATCGGCTTCCGCGCCCTGTTGAGAGGGCGATACGGTTGATGTCCGCTGACCGCGGCTTTGAGCCAACCTGTTCTCTACCAGAGAATAGACCGCCGGAACGACCAACAACGTCAAGAGCGTGGAGCTGATCATGCCGCCAATTACGGCCACTGCCAATGGCCCGTTGGTGTCTGCGCCGGCGCCCAGACCCATAGCCGCCGGCGTCAGTGCAAGAATGACGGTGGCCGAGGTCATCAGCACCGGCCGCAGGCGGATCGGGCAGGCGCGACGTAGCGCCTCATCAACCGCAAGCCCCTGATCGCGTAACTGATTCGCCAGATCGACCAGCAATATCGAATTCTTGGCCACGAGTCCGATCAGCAACACCATGCCGATCATGGAGTATATATTCAGCGTGTGTCCGGTGAGCCACAGCAGGAACAGTCCGCCGACTACCGCCAAGGGCTGGGCTGTCATGACAACGAGCGGCTGCACGAACGAGTTGAACTGGCTGGCGAGAACCATATAAACAAGCACCGTCGCCAGTAGAAAAGCGAAGCTGACGTAGCCGGCCGTCTCCTCAAGTTCCCGGGCTTGCCCTTTGAGGCTGACGCCGTACCCTAACGGCAACAATTCCGCAGCTGCCGCATCAATCAGGGCGACCGCTTCGCCGAGCGGGATGCTCGGCGAGCCGAAAAAGTTTGCCGCATACTGCAAATCATAGCGACTGATCACCGCCGGCCCGACCGCTTCTTCGATATCCGCCAGTGCGTCAAGCCGGATCAACTCGCCGGCCTCGTTTCTTAAGAAGATCTTTCTCAAGTCTGCCGGCACAGCCAAGCTTTCCGGCATCGCCTTGACGCGCACATCGTAGCGCTCTCCGTCACCCGGTTCGTCGTTGTACTTGGCGATATCAATGCCGCCTGCCAGCATGTTGACCGCGAAAGCCACATCTGAAGCGGCGAGACCCATATCAGCCGTCGCCACTCGATCGACCTTGACTCGGAGTTGCGGCAGGTCGAGTTCGAGATCCAGATCGAGGCGACCGATTCCATCCACGGCGCTGAGCCGCTCATGGAGCATCCGACTCAGCCTTGCCACCTCACCGAGCTCCGGCCCGGTCACTGCGAACTGTAACGGATCGCCCCGCTGCCCGCCGATCGGCGATGGACTGGCCGCAAAGGCTCTGACGCCGGGGATAGCCGCCAGCTCAGTGCGAAGTTCGTCAAGAAACTGTTGCTGTCTGACATCGCGCTCATCACGAGGGACCATCCGTGCAAAAGCGATTCCCTGATTCACCTGGCCTGCCGAACCAAGACCGATGGCCGTAAAGAAGGTCCTGATCTCCGGATGACCGGATAGCACTTTCTCTGTTTCTCTCAAATACCTGTCGGTCGCCGTTATCGACGTGCCGAGTGGTGCCCGGAAGTTCACAATGAAACGGCCTTCGTCTTCCTCGGGTAGAAATGTCTTGCCAATCGCTCCGAAGAAATACCCGCTCGACAGCACGACGGCAACCGTGGCGCCGACCACCAGCCATCTGCGCTGCAGCGACACGTCCAGTGCCTTGCGGTAGCTGCGATCCATGCCATCGAGCAATCGGGTCAGCATCGTATAAACGCGCCCATGCCGCGGCGCGATACTCAGGTATCTGGAACACAGCATTGGCGTCAAAGTCAACGACACAAGCAACGACGCGAGCACGCCGACCGTGACCACGACCGCAAACGACTGAAAGAACCGACCAATGATGCCACCAAGAAAAATCACAGCACCGAAGATGGAAACAAGTGTCAGGCTGGCAGCCAGGACTGCGAATACGACTTGATTGGTGCCATTAACAGCTGCTGTGACCGGATCTGGATCGATCTCTTCTCGATGTCGATAGATGTTTTCGAGAACAACGATGGCATCATCGACGACAACGCCGATCAACAGCAACAACCCGAGCAACGTCAGCGTGTTGAAGGTAAAGTCAAGAAAATACATCATCGCAACAGCGCCGAGCAGCGAAACCGGGATGGCAGTCGCAATGATCAGAGTCGCTCGGAAACTCCGAAGGAAAAACCAGACAACCAGCCCCGCCAGAATCGTGCCTTCAACCAAGTGCTCTTTGAGGGCATTAACGATTTCGTAAATGAGCTCGGCGTCATTCGATGCAATTTCGATCGTCAGTCCGGGGGGTAGTTGGGACTGGATTTCTTCTTCCAAACGTCGCGTAACCTCTTCGATCACCTTAATGGTATTGGCGTTGCTGACCTTTACAATGCCGATGCCAACCGTCGGCTCTCCATTGAAACGCGCCAACTGCCGAAAATCGGCGACACCATCCACTACCCGACCGATATCGCCCAATCGAACAGGCGCACCGTCAACATAGCGGACAATCATCTCCTCCAGCGCGCTCGGCTCGTGAAACTCGAGATCCAACTTGATCAGATTCTCGACGCTGTCCGCCGCCAGAAATCCACCCGGCAGCTGCACGTGTTCCTCTGCAAAAGCCATACGTACATCGTCCGCACTTATGCCGAACCCGGCCATCTTGTCCAGGTCAATTTCTGCACGTATGGTACGATCGCGCTGCCCGCCAAGTCGCACTTCGCCGACACCGTCAACCGTCTCCAGCCGCTTTTTTACTACAGTACGCGCGTACTGGTTTAGCTGCTGCAGCGTGCGATCGCCACGCAATGCCAGCCACATTACGGGTGACGCGCCAACTTCGACCTTGGCCACAATAGGAGGATCGGCATCGTCCGGCAGATCGCGCAGGACTTGATTGACTTTCGCTTGTATCTCGTTGAAAGCAACGTCGATGTCCTTGCTCAGTTCGAACTGGATGGCAACGACGGACACGCCGGGCGAAGACGTCGACTGGACGAAATCGATTCCCGGGATACTGTTGATCGACGATTCGATGATGTTCGTGATACTGGAATCCACGATGTCCGGGTTTGCGCCCGGTAACGCAGTGGTCACCGAAACGACCGGAAATTCGATCTGCGGAAAACGGTCTACCCCGATGCGCTGATAGCCCACGATGCCGAATAGAATCAGCAGCGCATTGAGCATGTACGCAAATACGTACTGCTTGATGGACAACTGCGGGAGATTCATCGGATGTCCTCGCGGATCTCGACCGCGGTCCCGTCGGTCAAAAAACCCGCTCCGTCCCGCACCACGATATCGCCGGCCTGCAGACCGCTGAGGACCTCAGTCCACTCGACCGTTCGAACACCGATATCCACCGGCGCCTGTCGAACACTTTCGCTGGCGACCAGGTACGCAACATTACCGACGGGTCGCCGGACAACACTTTCAGAGGGCACCGTAACGCTTTGTTCCCGCACTTCGACCACCACGGAAACGGCGACGGAGCTGCCTGGTCGCCAGCCGGCCGGCGGCGCCAGCTCAACGATGACATCGACCGCACGATTGGCCAAACCGATCTGCGGTCGAATCTCCGAAATCTGGCTTTCCAGGCGCGACGACGGCGAACGCACGAGCTCAACGTAGACCTTTTGGCCGATTTGCAGATCGCTGCTAACGGTTTCCGGGAACGGCGCGATCGCCCTCAATCTATCGGTTGCGACAACATCGAACAGAGGTTGCCCGCCGACGACGAAATCACCTACCGAGACCCGCTTCGCCTGGATTATTCCCGGCAGGGGGCTGCGTATTCGAGTCCTGTCGAGATCCCGTGTCGCATCCGCCAGACGGGCCCGGGCTTCCTCAAGTTGCGCCCCAAGTGCCTTATGCGCCGCCACAGCGTCGTCGAGCAGACTTTGCGCCGCTGAATCCTTGACGACGAGGTCCTCGAACCTGGCGACAGTTCGTTCCTGATTCTCGCGCAGCACCACCAGTCGCTCTACATTTGCGCTTTGAGCTCGCACATTGCTCCGCTGCACTTCGTCATCGAGCTCGGCTATTATGTCGCCGACATCGACTCTCATTCCTGCATCGAAATTTATTTTTGTCACCCGTCCCGCAGTTTCTGCGGCGATGGCCGGCGTCGTAGGTGCTTGCAACCTCCCGATCGACCGCTCCGTGACTTCCACACGACGTTCCACGGCCCGTGCCGTGGTGACCGGAGTCGCATTGGCGGCCCTGGAGCGGGTCACGTCCCCTTCGTCGCCACACCCATTCAGTATCAGGAGCCAGCAAGCACCGGCCAGCTTGAAATTGCAGATACTTCGGCAGCTTGACATCATTTCGCGAAAAGTCCTTTTGACAGCGAGTCGAAGGCGGCGGCTGACAGGCGCTCAGCGCAATCGAGATTCTGGAATTCCGGGAACTGGCGCAGAATTTCCCAGGATTGAAAGAAGAAAATGTTCTGCGCGATTAATGTCACGGCGACCATCGCCGGATCCGTATCCCGTCGAAACTGCCCGCTCACCTGACCTCGCTCGATCTGCTCAACCAGCAAGGCAAAGTTTCGATGCAGGATCTTCGCTACCTGGGACGAATCAATTCCACTCTCGCCCTTGAACACTTCGCGCAACACCAAACGCGCGGGGTCCGGATTCGAGAGCAGACGCATCAGGTGCTGGCACGCCACCTGCTTCAGCCCAAGTGCGACGTCCCGCTCATGATTCTTCAGACACTCCAACTCGGTCTTGAACTCATCACACGCCGCGTCGATGACAGCAAGATACAGTGCTTCTTTCGAGGCGAAATGATGAAAGACGTTGGCCTTCGATACGCCAACCTCCGCTGCAATATCGTTGATCGAGACACCGGCATAGCCCTGCCGCGCGAACAGATGTGCTGCCACCTCCAAGATTCGATGGGCTCCTTGGGAAAGCACTTCATTATTCATGACATTGTTTACTGACCGATCGTTCGGTTGGTATCATGGCAGAATTGCAGGCCGCCGGTCAAATCGATGCGCGTTGCCCGAATGGACCAACGAGAGAAAATCCTGTCCGCGAAGGGACGGCCCACCTATTGCCAGCGCATTCTCCGCGAAGCGAGGCGGCTTGCCGGCCTTCCGGGGTACAACAATAGGCGGTTCGGGTCGCCCGATGTTTCTCCTGATCGGCACATCCCCCGCATGACCAACATGCCGGCATTAGCTCAAGTTGGGCGGGGAAAGGCCGGTGAAAGTGGCAAGGAACACGCCAGCCGATGAACGGCGAGGTACGTGGCATACGGTATCATCGCTACGGCGGCCCCGAGCAAATGCGGCTCGAACCATTCATATTGCCATCCCCGGCACCAGGACAGGTCGCGGTGCGTATCCGGGCGGCCGCAGTCAATCCGCAAGACTGGAAAGCGCGACAGGGCACTCACCGGCTGGTACCTCACTGCCAATTTCCACGCGGTATGGGTAGCGATTTCGCGGGCATTGTGACAAATGTCGGCGCTGGTGTAACACGCCTCAAGGCCGGCGATGAGGTCCTGGGAATCTCAGAGAGGCCCGGATCGCATGGTGCATTTGCCGAAGCGACGTTGACAGATCAAGCCCTGATCGCGATAAAGCCGAAGTCCCTATCCTTCGAAGTGGCGGCCTGCTTGCCAACGGCGGGCACAGCGGTTTGGCGAGCCTTGATGGAGGTGGCGAACCTGGAGCCGGACCACAGGATTCTCGTGACTGGCTGCTTCAGCGCTATTGGACGAATGGCAGTCCAGCTTGCCGTTTCGTCGCACGCCAGAGTCACTGGAAGTTGTAGTGCAACCGCAATGCAGGAGGTCAAACGGAGGGGCCTGGAGCTTCCAATCGACTACGTCGGGGATCATTCAGTGCCGCAAAAAACGTTTGATCTGGTACTCGATACCGATGGATCGTTTGCCACAAGGGGAGCTTCCACACTGCTGCGCACAAGCGGCGGTGTGGTTCTCGACCTCGATGCCGTAGGATTCAGGCGCGTGCGCGCCATTTTCAATCACAACAGGAAGACTGTATCCCTACGGCCTACGACAGAGATCCTGGGACATTTGGTGGAGCTTGCGAATCGCGGAATACTACAGCCACACATCAGCAAGATTGCGCCTCTTGCAGACGCGATATTCGAAATCGCAACGCTGGAGCGAGCCGCGGTAAATGTCGGTCATCTGGTAATCATCGTGCCATAGCGCGCAGCAGTGGCGCTCTATACGCCGAGGCGCACCCGTTTCGGCGGGCAGCATTTGCAGCGTGAACCCCTTCTGGCCCCCTCTTGGGCCCGTCGCGATCCGATAGGTGATCGAAGACCCGAGCAGACTGTAAAACGACTTCACTCCGACAATGCCTTTTAACGGTAGCCTCGAACCATTCATCGATCACTGTATGTTCGAAGATGTTCGCGAGGATCGGGCTGCACAAGCTGCCCTGTACTACGCCATCGTCCCTGATCGATAGCTCGCCATCCCTCACTCAGCACGCCCGCCTTGAACTGCCGACGTAGGTAGCGGAGAAATCGGCGATCGGCAACCTTCTTGCCAATCATCGCCAGCAACAGTTGCTGATCAATGCTGTCAAAGAACCGTGACAGATCCACATCAATGACCGTGTTTACCCGCTGGCTGTATAGGTGTCGATGCAGATCCCGAACGGCGTCATGTGCACTGCGTCCCGGTCTGAACCCGTAGGAACAGTCCAGAAACAGCGGCTCATAGATCGCTGCCAGCACCCTATGCATCATCCCCTGCACGATTTTATCTTCCAGATTGCTGATGCCGAGCGACCGCGTCCGACCTGCCGATCCCGGCTTGAGGATCAGTACTTCTCGAGATACCCCGGCCGGTGGGCCATTCGTCGCATCCGCCCGACTAAATCCGTCAGATTGCCTTCCAGATTTTCACCGTACATCTTCTTGGTCACACCATCTGCTCCCACCGCCTTTCGTCCATCCAGCGAGCAGTAGCAGTCGGCCAGGTTTTCTTCCGTGAACAGATGCATCACATTTGCTTTACTGACATGCCGTGCTCTCAGACCCCGGGGACGCCACTTGCTACTGCCCATCCCGTCGCAAGCGATGTCGTCTTCCGGAAAATTGACGCCATCAACCATCCCACAGTTGCACATCAACGGGGCTCAATCACTTCAACCTTTAGCGATTTACGGCCTGCCAGCTGTCGCCGGACAGAGGAAACTGACCCTTTTCGGACAAAATTAT
>TARA_R110002096_G_scaffold28763_16_pt1 | contig 24653 bp, 19 predicted proteins | sample TARA_R110002096 | Tara Oceans TARA_R110002096 (sample SAMEA4397295) | marine metagenome | biome: Polar Biome; feature: [DCM] deep chlorophyll maximum layer (ENVO:01000326); material: water (ENVO:00002006), including particulate matter (ENVO:01000060) such as... | depth 35 m
CCCAGAAGCTGCGGGTAAAGGAGACCTGCTGCGGCAGCACCTGGTGCAGCTCGGGATAGCGCCTCGCCATGAAATCATGGACGATGCCGACACCGGCGCCGTTGAGAACCGCCTGCAGCTGGACATGCACGCTGGTGCTGGTCAGTTGCGGGCGGAAGGCCGGATCGACCAGGGGGATGTAATCCAGTTGCTTGTCGAAAATCAGCTCCGGCACATAGCCGATGCCGCGCAGCGCTTGCAGGGCGGCAATGTCGCGCACCGGCGGATGCTGGTCGAGATAGGCGCGCGTGGCATAAAGATGCAGCTTGTAATCGGCAATTTTCTGGATTTTCAGACGTCCGGTGTCCGGTCGTGACACGGCGACGACGAAATCCGCCTCGCGTTTCGACAGCGAAAACCGGCGCGGCAGCGCGATCAGCTGCACCTCCAGCTTGGGATAGCGCTCGCACAATTGCTGCGCCGCCTCCACCACAATATAGGCCGCAACCCCTTCCGGTACGCCGATGCGTACACTGCCGGACAGGCTTTCGCGCTGACCGCCAACGGCGTTTTCCGCCTGGATGACGCCGCTTTCCATCTGCTCCGCCATGGCGATCAGATCCTGCCCGGCTGCGGTCAGCGCATAGCCGGCTGGCGATCTGTCAAACAGTTTTGTGTCAAGCGCCTCCTCCAGCGCCCGCACCCGGCGCGACACGGTGGCATGATCGACACCAAGCAGTTTGGCCGCAGCGCTCAACCGGCCGGAACGGGCCAACGAGAGAAAGAAACGATAATCATCCCAGTTCATAATTGCCCACTTCGCTTGCTGCCATTGTGCATATCTGCACAATGGATAGCGGTTTTCTCGATCTGTTCAAGAGGGCACCTGCATGTGTAGTGTCGGGCACAAGCCCTTTCAAAACGCAACGGAGTTACACATGCGCACCATTGGCCACTTTATCGACGGACAGAATATCGCCGGCACCAGCGGACGCGAGGCGGATGTGTTTCTGCCGATGACCGGTGAGGTTCAGGGCCGTGTTGCCCTTGCCAACGCTGCCGAGGTTGATGCCGCCATTGCCAATGCCAAGGCGGCGCAGCCGGCCTGGGCAGCGGTCAATCCGCAGCGCCGCGCCCGGGTGATGATGAAGTTTCTCGAACTGGTTCAGCGCGAATATGATGAACTGGCCGAGTTGCTGGCCCGCGAGCACGGCAAGACCATTCCTGATGCGCGCGGCGACATTCAGCGCGGCCTTGAAGTGGTCGAATTCTGCACCGGTATTCCGCATCTGCTGAAAGGCGAATTCACCGAAGGCGCCGGTCCCGGCATCGATCTGCACTCGATCCGCCAGCCGCTGGGTGTGGTCGCCGGCATCACGCCGTTCAACTTTCCCGCCATGATCCCGCTGTGGAAGGCCGCCCCGGCGATTGCCTGCGGCAATGCCTTCATTCTGAAACCCTCCGAACGCGATCCCGGCGTGCCGATGCGCATTGCCGAGCTGTTTCTCGAAGCCGGTCTGCCAAAGGGTATTTTCAACGTCATCAATGGCGACAAGGAAGCCGTCGATGCGCTGCTCGACCACCCAGATATCGAGGCCATCGGCTTTGTCGGCTCCACCCAGATTGCGCATTACATCTACAGCCGTGGCTGCGCCAATGAAAAACGCGTGCAGTGTTTCGGCGGCGCCAAGAACCATATGATCATCATGCCGGATGCCGATATGGACCGGGCGGTCGATGCGCTGATCGGGGCCGGCTACGGCTCGGCCGGCGAGCGCTGCATGGCCATCTCGGTAGCCGTTCCCGTGGGCGAAGGCACTGCCGACACGCTGATGGAAAAACTCGTGCCACGGGTGGAAAGCCTGAAAGTCGGCCCCTCGACCGATCCGTCGGCCGATTACGGCCCGCTGGTCACCGCCCAGGCGCTCGACCGGGTCCGCTCCTATGTCGATCTCGGCCTTGAGGAAGGCGCAACCCTGACGGTCGATGGCCGCGGCTTCAAGATGCAGGGCTATGAGGACGGGTTTTACATGGGCGGCTGCCTGTTCGACAATGTCACCAAGGACATGCGCATCTACAAGGAAGAGATTTTCGGCCCCGTCCTGTCGGTGGTGCGGGCCAAGACCTATGAGGAAGCGCTGGATCTGCCGTCGAGCCATGAATATGGCAACGGTGTGGCGATCTACACCCGCGATGGCGATACGGCACGGGATTTCACCTCCCGTGTCCAGGTCGGCATGGTCGGCGTCAATGTGCCGATACCGGTGCCGCTGGCCTATCACACTTTTGGCGGCTGGAAGCGCTCATCCTTCGGTGATCTCAATCAGCACGGGCCCGATGCGATCCGGTTTTACACCAAGACCAAGACGATCACCTCGCGCTGGCCTTCGGGAATCCGCCAGGGCGCGGAATTCAGCATGCCGACCATGGCGTAGCGACACCATGAAATCAATTCGGGCCAGCAGTTGGGGAAGCGGAGCGGAGCTGGAAATGGCCGCCGGCTTTGCTGGAAGACGTCGCGCAGGATATGGTTGCAGCTGCTCTGGCCGTGCCTGGTGAGCGAGAATGGACAGTTTTATAGAAGCTTGAAGGAACGCGATATGTCACGCATTGGCTTTATTGGCCTCGGCAATATGGGTGCCCCGATGGCGCAAAATCTGCAGAAAGCCGGTCACAATGTGACCGGTTTCGATGCCGTCGCCGCGGCCCGGGAGGCAGCGGCGTCAGCCGGTCTGACACTCGCCGCCAGCAACAGCGCTGCGGCCAGCGGTGCCGATTGCGTGGTGCTGATGCTGCCCAGTGGTGCCATCGCGCTGGATGTGGCCAAGGAGGTTCTGCCAGCGATGGCACCAGGCAGCCTGCTGATCGATTGCTCCACGATTGATGTGGCTTCAGCCCGTGAATTGCATGATCTGGCGGCTGAGGCCGGCGTGTTGTGCCTCGATGCCCCGGTGTCCGGCGGTGTCGGCGGTGCTGCCGCAGGCACTTTAACCTTCATGGTTGGCGGTTCCAGTGAGGCATTTTTCACCGGTAATCCGCTGTTCGATATTATGGGTCAAAAAGCGGTGCATTGCGGCGACGGCGGGGCCAGACAGGCCGCAAAAATCTGCAACAACATGCTGCTCGGCATTTCGATGATCGGCACCTGCGAAGCCTTCGCGCTGGCCGACCGGCTCGGCCTGTCGCAGGCCGCCCTGTTTGACGTGGTTTCAACCTCATCCGGGTCGTGCTGGTCGGTCAACACCTATTGCCCGGTGCCCGGCATCGGCCCCAAAAGCCCGGCTGACAATGGCTACAAGCCCGGATTTGCCGCAGCGCTGATGCTGAAAGATCTCGGTCTGGCACAACAGGCCGCAATCGCCGCCGGTGCGGCAACGCCTCTTGGAAGTCATGCCAAAACCCTCTATCAGCAGATGGTCGATGCCGGGCTGGGTGGCACGGATTTTTCCGGCATGATCGCGTTTCTGGAAACCATGAAGGACAATTGAACATGAGCGACACGGTTGTTTTGCAGATGCACGGACGGGTCGCGGTTCTGACCCTCAACCGGCCCGAGGCGCTGAACGCCCTCAACGCCGAGCTGCTGGGCCAGCTGAAAAGCCATTTTGAGGATCTCTCGCTCAATCCCGATGTCGGTTGCATTGTTGTCACCGGTTCGGAAAAGGCGTTTGCCGCCGGAGCCGACATCAAGGAAATGTCCGGCAAAACTCATATCGAGATGCTGATGAGCGATTTCTTCGGACGCTACAATGCAATGGCAAGCTCTCAAATCCCGACGATTGCTGCCGTCAGCGGCTTTGCCCTTGGCGGCGGCTGCGAACTGGCGATGATGTGCGACATGATTTTCGCTGCTGACAACGCGAAATTCGGTCAGCCGGAGATCAAGCTCGGCGTCATTCCCGGCATGGGAGGCTCGCAACGCATGACACGGGCCATCGGCAAGGCCAAGGCGATGGACATGATCCTGACCGGGCGCATGATGGATGCTGAAGAGGCGGAGCGTAGCGGCCTCGTGGCGCGGGTCATTCCGGCGGCGGATCTGATGGCAGAAACCATGAAGGCCGCCACAACCATTGCCAACTATTCGCGTCCCTCTGTGGTAACGGCCAAGCAAGCGGTCAACCGCGCCTTTGAAACCACCCTTGCTGAAGGTCTGCATTACGAACAGCGCGTCTTCTATGCACTGTTTGCCACGCAAGATCAGAAAGAAGGCATGGCGGCTTTTTCCGAAAAGCGCAAACCTGACTTCAAGCATAAATAGACGGTTTGCTCAGCTGCGCAATCTGGCATTGTCCGGGTCCTGCGCTCTACCCCTTGCCCTTCCAGGGAATCAGCATGCGCTCCATGAAGCGCATGAACATCTCGATGGCGTAACCGATCAGACCAATGATGATGATGCCAATGACCACGGTGTCGGTCTGCAGAAAATTCTTGGCGATCATGATCATCGACCCGACGCCTTTGTCAGCGGCAACCAGTTCGGCGGCGACAACCGTTCCCCAGCACACACCCATGGAGGTGCGCAGACCGGTGAATATTTCCGGCAGCGCATTCGGCAGGATAACATGCGTCAGGATCTGCAATTTTGACGCGCCCAGCGAATAGGCCGCATGCACCTTGGAAATCCGCACGCTTGAAACGCCGGACCGCGCTGCAATTGTCATGATGAACAGTGACGCCAGAAACAGCAGCGAGATTTTTGCAGTTTCATCAATCCCGAACCACAGAATGATCAACGGGATCAGGGCAAGCGGAGGGATTGGCCGCATGAATTCCACAATCGGGTCAAACAAGCCGCGAGCGACCGATGACAGGCCCATCGCGAAGCCCAGCGGAATGCCCACCAGCGCGCCAGACACAACACCGGCCAGCACCCGGAAGACGCTGATTCCGACATGTTCCCATAGCGGCACATTGCGGTAGCCTTCGCTGACCAGTTTCACGATCCGCTCGGCCGTGCCGTCGATGGTTGGCCAGTAAAATGGCTTAACCAGTCCGAACACCGAAGTTATGACCCACGCCGCCAGCAACAGCACGACAATCAGGATGGAATAGAACCGCCCGGAATTGACCGCACTGGCATCACCGAATTTGACGGTTTTCTGGCTGGTGTATGAATTGTCCGCAAGGCCGAGCCAGATGGCCAGGCTGGAAGGTGTTTTGTGTTCACTCATTGCTCTGATCCTCTAGGTTCCATCACCACCACCCATGATTTCCTCTTCCATGTCCCAGATCATCGAGAGAACTTCCTCGCGGGTCGCGACGAATTCGGCTGAAGCTTTCACTTCGCGCGCTTCCGTGATCAGCGCCTGTTCGGGAAATGGCAGATTGTATTCCTTGATGATACGGCCCGGCCTTGGCGCCATCACGATCAGCCGTTCTCCCAGAAACAGCGCTTCCTCAACTGAATGGGTGATCAGAATGATGGTTTTGCCGGTTTCCTTCCACAGCCTCAGAACCAGCCCCTGCATCTTTTCACGGGTCAGCGCATCCAGCGCACCAAGCGGCTCATCCATGAGGATGACATCCGGATCATTGGCCAGACAGCGCGCCAGAGCGACCCGTTGCTGCATGCCCCCGGATAGTTGGTAGACAGGTTTTTTGCCAAACCCGACAAGGCCCACAATATTCAGCAAATCCTCGCATTTGGCTGCTGTCTCAGCCCTTGGTTTGCCTGCCATCTTCGGGCCGAACTCGATGTTCTCGTTGACGGTCATCCACTCAAACAGTGCACCCTGCTGAAACACCATGCCGCGTTCTGCACCCGGACCCGTCACCACATGATTATTGAGGCGGACTTCCCCGCTGGTTGGCGAGAGAAAACCTGCCACGATGTTTAAAAGAGTGGTTTTTCCGCAACCGGACGGCCCCAGCACAGAGACCATCTGACCTTGTTTGATATCCAGCGACACATTGTTGAGCGCATGCACGGTTGCGCCACCAGGCAAGGTGAACGTCATGGAAATTTCGTCTATTATAATACCAGTCACACACTTGCCCCCAAGGTACCTGATAGAGAGAGAAGGCGGCAGGTTGCCCTGCCGCCCGGCCCGACTTTACTTGATAAAGCTGTCATCGATGAACCTGGAATAATCATCCAGAGCTGCATCCATACCGCCGCCGGAAACCATCACGTCGGCAACACCTTTGGTCATGGCCTGAACACCGCCGCCAAGCCAGTTTTTACCGGCTTGATCAGCAACACTTGGAAAGCCGAAGTTTTTCATGGTCGCCCTGGTTGCGTCCATATCCATGCCAGCTGCATTTGAAACCACTGCATAAGCGCTTTCAGGGTTGGCTTTGTAGGCAGCATTGGCGGCTTCAGTGACTTCCAGGAATGTACGAAGAAGGTCAGGATACTCTTCGGCAAATTCTTCGGTTACCGATATAATATCAAACGTATTGATGCCGACGGCTTCCTGCTCTGCACCGGTCATCAGCGGCTTGCCAACGGTCTTCATGCGGTCCAGCGCTCCGCCAAAACCGCAACTCATCACCACATCGCCCCGCACCAGAGCAACGGCTGCATCGGCAGGGTTCATCTGGACAAGATTCACCTTGTCAGCATCGACCTTCAAATATTCAAGTGTCTTGAGCAATTTGTAGTGCGTGACATTGCCGATTGGAGTGGCAACCTTCATGCCTTCCAATTCATTGGCATTCGCCTGGGTAATGCCTGAATCATCGCGGATGATGCAAAGATCATTTTCGGCATAAGTCACCGCAACGCCCACCATTTTGAGCGGCGCTCCGCTGGAGACGCCAACGACAAAGGGCACAAACCCTTGACTGTAGGCAATCTGGACGTCGCCCGACATCATGGCCTGGGTCATCTCGTTACCGTTGCCGAAAGCGCGCCATTCAACTTCAACGCCCATCGCCTCATCATAGGTTTTTTCGACCTGTGCGACCTGATTGGCGGTCGGCCATTCCAGGAAATATGCAACAGTCACTTTTTCCTGTGCCTGCGCGCTACCCATTCCCAGGGTCGCGGCCATGGATGCGCCAGCGGCTAAGGCCACTGCCAGTTTTTTTAAAGTCATATTGATTCCCCTTGATTGGTCCGGAAATTCCGGTCCGGCAAATATGCTGATTTGACAAGCGCCATCCTGTTTGCAGTCCTCCCGATGACTGTCAGCAATGCTTGCCCGTATGCAATGTGTTCTACTGCCGGTATTAAACCAACGCGAAGAACAATGCGGCTCGATTCACGACCGAGCCGACGGACAACACACCGGATTGGTCTGTCAACATAGCGCCAGTTGACGTGTCCCAATAGAACCAACACCATAATATCATGCTTTTTTGAGAAAAATGGTATCAAAAACCGCGTAAATTAGACGAAAGTTGACCCCTCATCGGTGCCGGTCAAGTCACATTAATTGCCTTGCAACGCTCGCCAATCTGATAATTCCAGGCTCAATTCGCTCATCTGGTATGGACGAAAAGCCCAACCGGAAGTAGTTTTTTGGCCCCCCTGGATCGGCAAAGTGAATCTGTCCCGGTTCGATGACCACGCCTTCTTTCAGGGCACTGACTGCCAATTCATTTGCATCCAGACTGTCCGGACCTTTGACCCAGAACGATGTGCCGCCAAACCCGGGGGACTGGAACCAGCCGGGAAAGTGATCCTCCAGGGCCTTGCCAAGAGTTTTCCAGCGTTCGGCATAGGCCCGGTGCAACCGTCCGATCAGTGCATCGTGACGTCCCAATGACAGAAACAGCGCGACAATCCGCTGATTATTGCCAGGCGGGTGGCGCAGCATCAGCCGCCGCAGGGCGCGGACTTCGGCAATCAGCTCAGAGGGTCCAACCAGATAGCCCATGCGCAACCCCGGCATGATCGATTTTGACAGGCTGCCGATATACAAAACCCGGCCCATTGCATCGAGCGATTTCAGCGCCGGTGTCGGCTCGCCGAGATAATTGGTTTCAAATTCGTAATCATCTTCGATAATCAGCGCGTCATTTTCGTCAGCCCAGGTCAACAAGGCCCGTCGCCGCGCCAGAGTCATGGTGACATTGGTGGGAAACTGATGGCTCGGCGTCACAAACACCAGTTCAGATCCGCTCAGCGGATCAATCTGGATGCCTTCCTCATCGACCGGAACCGGACGCACATCGTCGGTCATCAGGGTGAAGATATTGCGCATGTCCGGATAGCCCGGGTCTTCAATCGCCACCGCCGTATGCGGTTTGACCAGCAGACTGGCCAGCAGATACAGCGCGTTCTGCGCACCCAGCGTCACCAGTATTTCATCGCTATCGGCAAGAATGCCGCGCCGTGTCAGGATGCGCTGGCGGATCTGTTCCACCAGTCGCGGATCGTCTTCGGTAAATCGGTCATCTGTCCAGGCATCCAGCCACTTCCGGTTCATGGCCTGCCGCGTGCAGTCGCGCCACGCGGTAATCGGAAACAACGCCGGATCGGACTGGCCATAGATGAACGGATAGGGATAATCATGCCAGTTTGGCGGTTTGCTGATATTGGGTTGCCGTGCCGGGTGCAATCTCAGCTTGGCGTCCCAGTCAATCGGATTTGCCGTTTCCACCTTTTTGGGAAAGGCCGATACATTGGTAGCCGCCATTCCGGCATGCAACTCGTCTGACACATAAAACCCGGACCGCTCGCGGGCCACCAGATAGCCGTCTGCAGCAAGTGCCTGATAGGCCAGCATAACTGTGTTTCTTGAGACTTTCAGCCGTTTGGCCATCGCTCTGGTGGACGGGATCGGCGACAGGGCCGGCAGTTGTCCAGCGAGCATTGCGCTCACCAGCATTTCCCTGATCTGAGCCTGCAGCGTTGTCGCTTCCATACGTTCAACATGAAACAAACTGTCGCGCATCACCGAAGTCTCGCTTTCAAAAGGCAGTGTGGCACACTTGATCTCCGCCAGGAACTGAATGTGGCCCCATATTCAATCCTATCTGGACCTACTATGAGGCCAATTTCCGCGACACTATCAACTCGAAAATCAATCAGGGCGCAATCTGGTATTTTTACTGGAAGCCCGGCCAGGCGCGCACAGGAGGATGAAATCATGAATATGGTTGTGAAACCGCTCGAGAAATTTGTCACCAACTCGCTGGAACAGCACTGGATGCCGTTCTCCGCAAATCGCGAGTTCAAAGCCGCGCCGCGCCTGATTACCCGAAGCGAGGGCATGTATCTGTGGAACCAGAATGGCGACAAGCTGATTGACGGCTCGTCCGGTCTGTTCAATGTCGCCTGTGGCCACGGCCGCAAGGAAATTGCCGAAGCTGTGTATGCGCAGATGCTGCACAATGACTACACTGCACCGTTTCAGCTTGGTCAGCCCACATCCTTTGCCCTGGCGGCAAAGCTGGCGAAGATCATGCCCGAGCCTTTCAACCATGTGTTCTTTACCAATTCCGGTTCTGAATCGATCGACACCGCTTTGAAGATGGTGATGGCCTATCACCGGGCGCGCGGTGAATCCCAGCGCATCCGGTTCGTCTCCCGCGAACGGGCCTATCATGGCGTCAATATGGGTGGTGTCTCCTTGTCCGGAATGGTGCGCAATCGCGAGACCTTCCCGGTTGTCATGCCGAATATCGTGATGTTGCGTCACACCTGGGAGGAAAACCAGCTTTACACCCGCGGCCAGCCGGAAACCGGTGCAGAGCTTGCCAATGATCTGCAACGCCATTGCGAGACCTATGGCGGCTCGACCATTGCCGCAGTGTTTGTCGAGCCGATTGCCGGATCGACCGGTGTATTGGTGCCGCCGAAAGGCTATCTGGAACGGCTCCGCCAGATTTGCGACCAGCATGGAATTCTGCTGGTGTTTGACGAGGTGATCACCGCTTTCGGCCGCCTGGGAACGCCATTTGCCGCCGATGCATTCGCAGTGATGCCGGATATCATCACCATGGCCAAAGCCCTGACCAATGGCGCGATCCCGATGGGCGCGGTGTCGGCGACAGATGAGATTTATGAAACGATCATGAATGCGGCTCCTGAAAATGCCATCGAATTCTTTCATGGCTACACCTATTCGGCGCATCCGGCTGCCTGCGCCGCCGGCCTTGCCACGCTGCAGATTTACGAAGATGAAGGCCTGTTTGAACGCGCTGCGGAAATGTCCGACTATTTTCTTGATGGCATCTGGTCGTTGAAGGAATTGCCGATTGTCAAAGATCTGCGCGGCTACGGCATGATGGCCGGGATTGAAGTCTTTCCGCTGGAAGGCAAACCCGGCATTCGCGGCAACAACCTGCAGAAAGAGCTGTTCTGGAAAGGTTGTCACGCAAAATGGACCGGCGATACGGCCATTGTCGCACCGTCGCTGATCGCAGAGAAAAGCCACATTGATGAAATCATTGATTCATTCCGGAATACCTTGAAAGATCTTTGATCTCAGCAAAATTAGCAGCATTGCTGTTGAAGGCGGGTTGCAGCTGCAACCCGCCTTTTCCTTTAATAATTTTCTTGCATAATTGTCAGTTAAATGAAAATTTCGTTCATATTTTCATTTTCGGCGAAAGCTTGGCAAGCAGATGAAACAGCGATTGGCTACAGCAGGTGGTTCAGCGGACAGCGAGCCGGGCGTTGATTTCGCCGTAACGGATCGCGGCGCGACCGGTCTGGTGGGCGATGATATCCGTGCCCTTCGCAAGCATCGCGATCTGACTCTTACTGCGCTTGCCGAAGCCCTTGGCCGCTCTGTCGGCTGGTTGAGCCAGGTTGAGCGCAATCAGACCGATCCGTCGATTCAGGATCTTCGCAAGATCGCCCGCACTTTCGACATTCCAATCAGCTTCTTTTTTCGCAACAGCGAAGCGCCTGCAGAGGAGCGCGGCGTAATTGTCAGAAGCTGCAACCGGGTGGCGCTCGGATCAAGTGAAAGCGGTCTCGTAGAGGAACTGCTTTCGCCCGATATTTCCGGCGATTTTGAAATGCTGAGATCGGTCTTTGCACCCGGTGCGCAAAGTGAAGACAAACCGGCCCGGCCAGCGCAGGAAGGCGGGTTTGTCGTATCCGGTTGCCTTGAGATGTGGATCGGCGGACACCATCACATGCTGAATGCAGGCGACAGCTTTCAGTTTCAGAACAAAACCTGCTGTTGGCGCAATTCCGGCGATGTGCCGGCTGTCATCATCTGGATCATCTCACCCCCGATTTATTAAAACTCAGTCTGGAAATACAATGGCAGATATTCCCAACAAGGCCCGTGTGGTCATTATCGGCGGCGGCGTTTCCGGCTGTTCGGTGGCCTATCATCTGGCCAAGCTGGGCTGGACCGATGTGGTGCTTCTGGAACGCAAGCAGCTGACAAGCGGTACCACCTGGCACGCCGCCGGATTGATTGCCCAGTTGCGCGCAACCCACAACATGACGCGGTTGGCGAAATACAGCCAGGAGCTTTACGGCACGCTGGAGGCGGAGACCGGCCTTGCAACCGGGCTGCGCCGCTGTGGCTCGATTACAGTTGCCCTAACCCATGAACGCCGCGAGGAATTGTTGCGCGGCGCTTCAATGGCGAGGGCCTTCGGTGTCGACATTGAGGAGATCGGCCCCGACGATGTCAAACAGCGTTATCCCTATCTCACCACTGATGACGTCGTCAGCGGCGTCTTTCTGGAAAAGGACGGTCAGGGCGATCCAACCAACATCACCCTGGCTCTCGCCAAGGGCGCGCGGCAACATGGCGCAAAAATCTTTGAGCAGGTCAAGGTCACCAACATCCACACTGCCGCCGGCAGTGTCACCGGCGTCACGGCGGTGAAAGATGGCATCGAACAGCACATTGCCTGCGATCATGTGGTCAATTGCGCTGGAATGTGGGCGCGAGAAGTCGGCATCCTGGCCGGTGTTCCAGTGCCGCTCCATGCCTGCGAACATTTTTATATCGTCACCGAGAACGTACCGGATCTGCCGCAATTGCCGGTTCTGCGCGTGCCCGATGAGTGCGCCTATTACAAGGAGGATGCCGGCAAAATACTGCTCGGTGCCTTTGAACCTGTGGCAAAGCCCTGGGGGATGGCCGGTATTCCGGAAGATTTCTGCTTTGATCAGCTGCCGGAAGATTTCGATCATTTCGAGCCGATCCTGGAAAAGGCCATTCACCGCCTGCCGATCCTGGCTGACACCGGAATTCACACATTTTTCAACGGCCCGGAAAGCTTTACGCCTGATGACCGGTATTATCTGGGCGAAGCACCGCAAGTGAAGAATTTCTGGGTCGCCTGCGGCTACAATTCTGTCGGCATCCAGTCGTCGGGCGGAGCCGGCATGGCGCTGGCACAATGGATGAATGACGGCGAACCGCCCTTCGATCTGTGGGATGTCGATGTCCGCCGGGTCCAGCCGTTCCAGGCAAACCGGTCCTATCTGTATCACCGCTCCAAGGAAACGCTTGGCCTGCTCTATGCCGATCACTTCCCCTATCGTCAGATGGAATCCGCCCGAGGCATCCGGCGCTCGCCGCTGCATGGTCATTTGCAGCAGCGTGGCGCGGTGTTTGGAGAACTGGCTGGCTGGGAACGGCCCAACTGGTTCGCCAGAAAAGACCAGCCAGCGCAGTATGAATATTCCTGGAAACGTCAGAACTGGTTTGAAAACCAGCGCGAAGAGCATCTGGCGGTGCGCGAAAAGGTCGGCCTGTTCGACATGACATCCTTTGGCAAGCTGCGGATCGAAGGCCGCGACGCCCTGCCCTTCCTCAACCACATCTGCGGCAACGAAATGAACGTTGAGCCTGGCAAAATCGTCTACACCCAGATGCTCAACCGCAATGGCGGCATTGAAAGTGACCTGACCATCACCCGGCTGTCAGAAACCGCATTTCTGGCCATCGTGCCTGCAGCAACCCTGCAGCGTGACATGGCGTGGATGCGCCGCCATCTTGGCGAACAGCATGCGGTGATCACCGACATGACATCCAGCGAAGCCGTTCTCTGCCTGATGGGACCCGCCTCCAGAGCCGTAATGCAAGCCTGCTCACCCAACGATTTTTCCAATGAACATCACCCGTTCGGGCAAATGCGGGACATTGAAATCGGTATGGGCCTCGCCCGCGCCCACCGCGTCACCTATGTCGGCGAACTGGGCTGGGAGATTTATGTTTCAAGCGATATGGCCGCTCATGTATTTGAAGCTGTTGAAACGGCGGGTCAGGATCACGGATTGAAGCTCTGCGGTCTCCACACCCTGGATTCCTGCCGGATCGAAAAGGCCTACCGGCATTTTGGCCACGACATTACCGATGAGGACCACGTGCTGGAAGCCGGCCTTGGATTTGCGGTGAAAACCACCAAGCCGGATTTTATCGGACGCGATGCGGTATTGCAGAAGAAAGAGCGCGGCCTGTCGCGCCGCCTTGTTCAGTTTCAACTGAAGGACAGCGAGCCGCTGCTGTATCACAATGAGCCGATTGTCCGGAATGGCGAAATCGTCTCTACGCTGACATCCGGCAATTACGGCCATCATCTCGGCGCCGCGATCGGTCTTGGTTATGTTCCCTGTGAAGGCGAAACAGCAGCGCAGATGCTGGACAGCACATTTGAAATTGAAGTAGCGGGCGAGCGCTTTGCAGCCACTGCATCCATGAAGCCGCTTTATGATCCAAAATCAGAGCGCGTCAAAGCGTAGAGCCCATTTTTCAGACCAAAAACTGTTTTCAGACCAGCAACTGTGCCAGATCTTTGGCGCCGGCTTTCAACCGGTCGAGATGGACTTCTGCATCTTTCATGCTCAGTCTTTGCGTCGGCGCGTGAAATGACAGAGTTGAAACAAGGCGTCCGTGGACATCCAGGATGGGAACCGCGATGGCAATCATGCCGTCCATGAACTCTTCATTGTCCTGGCCAAATCCGCGCGCCCGCGTCTTGCCGATTTCATCAAGCAAAGCCTTCGGGTCGGTAATGGTCTTTGACGATCTCGGCTCCAGCTTGACGGAGCCAACATAGCGTTCCAGATGCGCTTTTTTCAGCTTGCTAAGATAAGTCTTGCCGCTGGCTGTGCAGTAAAATGGAACGTGGGTGCCGATCGGCAGTTGAATGCGCAGCGGCCATTTGGTCTCGACCCGGTCAATATAGAGCATCGCGTCACGGTCCGGCACCGCGATATTGCAGGTCTCGCCAATATGCTCAGCCAATGCGTTCAGCACCGACAGACGCGCAGTGCGCACCCGTAGCGAAGACAGAACGCCCATGGAAAGCCGGCGCAGCCGACGGCCCGCCGAGTAAGCACGGCCGTCGATCTCCCTTTGCAGAAAGCCTTCACTTTCCAGCGTCGAAAACAGCCGGTGGATCGTCGGTTTGGGCAGCTTGAGTTTCTGGTTGATTTCAGTGGGCGTCATCGGCACGCCGGAATTGGCAAGCTCTTCCAGAACGAACAGCAACCGAAGATTGGTCGGGATTGTATCACCAGGTTCGTTTTGTTCAGCCATCTTTGCCAATCCGGGTTGGATAATCATCTCAACGAGTTGGTAACAGAATGGTCGAAAGCTCAGGCACCAGCGCCACGATAAACCAGACAGCTATCAGCGCCGCAAGATAGGGGACCGTATAGCGCAGCAATCTGAAATAGGGAACACCTGTGACACCGCTGGCGACATACAGATTGAGGCCATAAGGCGGCGTTATGAATCCAATCGAGGCCCCGACCAGGAAAATCACCGCGAACTGAATCGGATCCACACCGATGGAAGCGGCAATCGGCGCAAGAATCGGCGCCAGAATGATCGTCACCGGCAGGCTTTCCAGGATCATGCCGAACACGAACACAATCGCCATCGAGGTGAACAGCACCGCATGATAGCCGCCCATACTGGTTACGAAGGCAGTTATGGTTTCAGCAGCACCCAGACTGGACAGGATTTGCTGCATCACAACTGAAATCCCGATCAGAGGCGCCAGAATGCCGGTGATCTGTGCAGAGCGCAGGGTGATTCCGGGAATTTCCGTCAGCTTGAATCCCTGCACAACCAGCATCTCGCCATAGCTTTTCTCGGTGTGCGGACGGCTTTCGTCGCGGGAGCCCATGAGTTTATAGATTGGCAGCGAAATCAGGCCGACAATGATGCAGAAACCGACAGTTACACCCGCCGCTTCGGTTGGCGAGAACTTGCCCGTGTAAATGCCGTAGAGCACCAGGCCGATGGCGAAAAAGCCAAGCCATGCGCCAAATGCGGTCTTCAGAATACGGCTCAATTGCAGGGGAATGAGAAAACCCCAGCCGTTGTAACGGCAGATGATCCAGCAGGCGAGTTGCATGCCGATCACCATCAACGTGCCTGGAATGATACCAGCTATAAACAGATCGGAAATCGGCAGGTTCATCAGGAACCCGTAAATGATGAAGATGATTGATGGTGGAATGATAATGCCCACGGTGCCACCTGCAGCAGCGGTGGCGGCAGAAAACCGTTCATCATAGCCGCCCTTCACCATTTCCGGATGCAGCATCGAACCGATGGTCGCTGTTGTCGCCGAATTGGACCCCGAGATCGCTGCAAACAGGCCACAGGCACCCAGCGCTGCCATCGCCAGCCCGCCTCGCAGCCAGCCCAGACACGAATAGGCAAAATCCGATAATCGGCGCGCAATGCCGGATTTGTTGATCAGATCGCCGGTCAGGATGAAGAGCGGCATCGCCAGCAAGGCAAACCCGTCGGTGAAAACATCCGATAGCGCTGTGCCGATATTATCCAGCGGCAGTTCAATCACCAGACTGGCGCCAAGAACCCAAAAGGAAATGACCAGGAAGACCGGCACGCCCAGCATGAACAGCAGGGTAACGCCAAGCGAGATAAGTGTGATCCAGGTGCCATCGGTCATGCCGCTCTCCTCAGTCGCCGCCGATGACATCGGTCGAAATCAATTCTTCCCCCGACCGGTAATTTGCCATGTCTTCCATCAGATTTTGATAGGCCCGTGCCGCTAGTATGACGAAACTGATGGGAACGCTGAGCAGGAACCACCACTGCATGACATCATCGGTTCCAAGCATGATCTGGAAGTTCGCCGCGGAGTTCACGACAACGCGCAACGACGTCACGATCACAATCCAGGAGAAGCCGATCCACAGAATGGCATCGAGCCACAAACACATGATCTGAGCGATGCGCGGCAGGTTGATGCGAAATTCGGAAAATGACAGATGGGTTCGCAAGCGCACATTATAGGCGCAGCCGAACCAGGTCATGATGAGAAACAGATAGGGCGGCAAAGTCGTCGACCAAGGCGCCTGCTCGTTTAGAATAAAGCGGCGGAACACTTCGACAAAAATGATGCCGGCGATCAAAAGATAGCTCCACACCATCAAAGCCCGTTCCAGATGTTTTTCAATGAAGGGAACCAGGCGGTAGAGTTCGGCAAACAGCCAAGCGCCCCCCAGCGTCCCGACCAGGCCAATCAACCAGAGACCCTGCCCCCCAAAGGCCTGTTTCATCTCCCAGGAATCCCCTGAAAAGATCGCGGCAATAACGCCTGCCGCATCTCCGAAGATGGAGTCCATACCTGATTCCCTCCAAAGAAAATCCGCCACCCATTTTGTTTTTTAGTTTTTCGGGCAACGAATTAGGCGGGTGGCCTGTCAATTTTGCGGGCCACCCGGTGATATTTTTAAGCTGTTAGCTGCGCCACCAGCGACGTGGCTCGACGTTTTCTGGCAGCATGTTGGCAGGAACTTCACGTGCGACCTTGTGGATATCCGTGTAAGTATCGATGCCGCCTGCCCAATTATTGAGGCGCTCACGCCATGCGGCCCAAGGCTCAGGATTGAATTCCGGTGAGCACATTTCCTCAGCCATCTTGATCTGATCATCCGCAAGGAATGCGGGGCGCACATTATCCTTGACGAAAATCGTATCGGGAAGCTGCGGATCAGAGAACCCAACTGTCTTCACAAGAGCAGCTTCATTGGCAGCCTGGACGTGGACCTGCGCCAGATAAGACGATTCCATGACCGCGTCCTGGAGATAACCATCCAGAGAATCAAACACTTTTGCCGACATCGAAGTGTGCTCGGTGCCGCAGAAGAATTTCAGATCCACTGACTGGGAAACCACGGGTGACATATTGGCATAGGCAACCGCTGATGCCCAGGTTTCAGCACCATCGATCAGGCCCTGTTTCAGGCCATCCAGGGTCTCTTCCCAGGCGACAGGAACCGGATTGAGGTTCAACAGCTGCATGGCGATACGGCCAAGCTGAGTGCCTGTTACACGGTTTTTGGTGCCGAACAACTCTTCCAGTTTGGTCACTGTCGGCTTGTCTTCAAATTTGAGACCGAGCTGAATACCGCGTAACTCGGCATGGCTGAACAGGAATTTCAGGCCGTGGCGTTTTTCCAGCGGATCGCGCAGAATTCTCTGGCTCTCGGGGCTGTAGAGGAAATGATACTGCGATGCCCGGCCAGGGAACATGTAGGCATAGTCCAACACATTGAGATAGGGCGCACCGCCCGCGGAATTCTGCGTTGAAGCTGCATAAATATCGACGATACCCAATTGGGTTTTCTCAACGCATGACAATTGGCCGCAAATCTGATTATCGCCAATGAATTCGATGCGGATTTCGCCATCGGTCCGCGATTCCAGATCACGGGCAAATTCCAGCGCTCCGGCACGTTCAATCAAAAGGTTGCGGGCGTTAAAGCCGGAGGCACCAAATTTCAGCGTGTGTTTGGCTTCTTTGCTGAAACGTTTCGTGTAAGTCGATTCAGCGGCCTGGGCCAGAGAGGCCAGCGTCACACCGCCACCCATTGCACCGGCTGCCAGAAGCGTCGACGAGAGGCCATACTGGCCCGACAATTTGAATAAATCACGACGAGATATGCCACCAAGGGCATTTGAGACTTTCATGAGTTCCTCCCAGAAACTGCAATAATTAAGACTTGCAGTCTCAAAAATACATATTACTGTGCATTTAGCAAGTTAGAAATCGATCTGACCGCCGGAAAGACCTGCTGGAATCGGCGGTATGAGAAGGATAAGCAGTCATGGACAAATTGGAGGCGGACTATGTCATCATCGGCGCCGGATCCGCAGGCTGCGTCATTGCCAACCGGCTCAGCGCCGATCCTGCGATCAAAGTCGTTCTGCTGGAAGCCGGCGGGCGGGACTGGAATCCGTGGATTCATGTGCCCGTGGGTTATTTCAAGACCATGCATAATCCCGCCGTGGACTGGTGCTACACTACCGAGCCCGATCCCGGCCTCAACGGTCGCCGGCTCGACTGGCCACGCGGCAAGGTACTTGGCGGCTCGTCTTCCCTCAACGGATTGCTGTATGTGCGCGGTCAGGCCGAGGATTACGACCGCTGGCGGCAGATGGGCAATTCGGGCTGGGGATGGGACGACGTGCTGCCCCTGTTCAAGCGCGCCGAAAATCAGGAGCGCGGCGCGGACGACTACCACGGCACCGGCGGGCCTTTGAATGTATCGAATATGCGCCTCAAGCGGCCGATCTGCGATGCCTGGGTCGCAGCGGCCCAGAACGAAGGCTATGCCTATAATGATGATTATAATGGTGCCACCCAGGAAGGCGTCGGCTATTTTCAACTGACCACACGCAATGGTCGGCGTTGCAGTACTGCCGTGGGTTACCTCAATCCGGTCAAACACCGCAAAAATCTGACGATCATCACCCGCGCCCATGTGCAGCGTCTCGCCATGGATGGCAAACGTGTGACCGGAGTGATCTACAAAAATCGCCACGGCAAGGAGCAGACCATCAACGCGGCCAGCGAAGTGATCGTCTCATCGGGAGCCATCGGCTCGCCGCAATTGCTGATGCTGTCGGGAATTGGCGAAGCGCAGCAATTGCAGGAAAATGGCATCGATATTGTGGCCGATCTGCCCGGTGTTGGCAAAAACCTGCAGGACCATCTCCAGGCAAGGCTGGTTTACAAGTGCAACGAACCGACCCTCAATGATGAAGTGCGCAGCCTGTTTGACCAGGCGCGCATCGGTCTGAAATATGTTTTGTTCAGAGCTGGCCCTATGACCATGGCCGCCAGTCTTGCTACCGGTTTTCTGAAAACCCGGGGGGAATTGCAAACGCCTGACATCCAGTTTCACATCCAGCCATGGTCTGCCGACAGTCCAGGCGAAGGTGTGCATCCGTTTTCGGCGTTTACAATGTCGGTCTGTCAATTGCGGCCGGAAAGTCGAGGAGAAATACGTTTAAACACCGCGGATCCATCCGCCTATCCAACCATCCATCCCAATTATCTGGCGACGGAAACGGATCGAAGCACGATCATTGAGGGGGTGAAAATTGCGCAGCGAATTGCCAGGCAGAAGCCACTTCAAAGCAAGATTGCCAGTTCTCATTCGCCCAGGGAAGATGTGGTCTCGGATGAGGACATACTGGAGTGGGTGCGCAACACCGCTACGACCATCTACCACCCTGCGGGGACCTGCAAGATGGGATCGGATGATCAAGCGGTGGTGGATGCAAGGTTGCGGGTGCGCGGCATTGAAGGATTAAGGGTCGCGGACTGTTCCATCATGCCGGAAATCGTGTCCGGCAATACGAATGCGCCGGCCATCATGATCGGCGAAAAAGCAAGTGATTTGATCCTCCAGGACAGACGCAGCCACTAGCGCTGCAGCGCCCTCGGGAAGAAAACGGGAATGCCACATGGTTCGCATGCGGCTCAGGGATTGGTGAAAGGACACTGCCATGAAAATGACAACGGAAGAGGCATTTGTAAAAGTATTGCAGATGCATGGCATAGAACACGCATTCGGAATTATCGGCTCGGCAATGATGCCGATTTCGGATTTGTTTCCCAAAGCCGGGATTAAATTCTGGGATTGTGCCCATGAGACGAATGCCGGCATGTCGGCTGATGGCTATACGCGCGCCACGGGCAAAATGAGCATGGCGATCGCTCAGAACGGTCCCGGCATCACCAATTTCGTCACGCCGGTGAAAACCGCCTACTGGAACCACACACCCTTGTTGCTGGTCACCCCGCAGGCGGCGAACAAGACCATTGGCCAGGGTGGATTTCAGGAAATCGAGCAGATGAAACTGTTCGAGGACATGGTTTGTTATCAGGAAGAGGTCCGTGATCCCTCACGCGTTGCAGAAGTTCTCAACCGGGTGATCGAAAAGGCCTGGCGCGGCTCCGGCCCCGCGCAGATCAATGTGCCACGCGACTACTGGACCCAGGTGATCGACATCGAACTGCCACAGATCGTGCGCCTGGAGCGCCCGTCCGGCGGACGCGATGCCATCCGGCAGGCGGCGAAAATTCTGTCTGAAGCCAAATTCCCGGTTATTCTGAACGGTGCAGGCGTCATTCTTGCCGATGCCATTCCAGCTTCCGCTGCCCTTGCTGAACGGCTCAGCGCGCCGGTCTGCTGCGGCTATCAGCATAATGATGCGTTCCCCGGCAGTCATCCGCTATCGGTCGGACCTTTGGGTTACAACGGGTCGCGCGCGGCAATGGAGCTGATTTCCAAGGCTGACGTTGTGCTGGCCCTTGGAACCCGTCTCAATCCGTTTTCGACCCTGCCCGGCTATGGCATCGACTATTGGCCGAAGGATGCCAAGATCATTCAGGTTGACATGAATTCTGACCGCATTGGCCTTACCAAGAAGGTCACTGTGGGAATTCAGGGCGATGCAAAGCTGGTGGCTGAACAATTGCTGGAACAAGTGTCGGAGGATGCTGGAAATCACGGCCGCAAGCAGCGCGAAGCCGAGATCCATCAGGTCAAATCCGCGTGGCTGCAGCAACTCAGTTCAATGGATCATGAAGATGATGATCCGGGCACCAGCTGGAATGAGCGTGCCCGCAACCGTGAGCCGGACCGCATGTCGCCGCGTATGGCCTGGCGGGCGATCCAGTCCGCGCTGCCCAAAGATGCCATCATTTCTTCGGATATCGGCAATAATTGCGCCATCGGCAATGCCTATCCAACCTTTGAGAAAGGCCGGAAATATCTGGCACCGGGCCTGTTTGGCCCCTGCGGATACGGCTTCCCGTCCATACTGGGCGCCAAGATCGGCTGTCCGGATGTGCCGGTGATCGGCTTTGCCGGAGACGGCGCTTTTGGGATTTCCATGAATGAAATGACCGCCTGTGGCCGTAATGACTGGCCGCCGATCACCATGGTGATTTTCCGCAATTATCAGTGGGGCGCGGAAAAGCGCAATACAACGCTCTGGTATGAAGACAATTTCGTCGGCACAGAACTCAATCTGGACGTCGAATACGCGAAAATTGCCGAAGGGTGCGGGCTCAAAGGTGTTCAGGTCACCTCCATGGACCAATTGACAGAGGCTCTCTCCACCGCCGTCAAGGAACAGATGGAAGACAATGTCACAACATTCATTGAAGTCGTGCTGAATCAGGAACTCGGCGAGCCGTTCCGCCGCGATGCGATGAAAAAGCCGGTTGAAGTGGCAGGCATTGACCCGGCCGATATGCGCCCCCAACCGGGCGCATAATCGGTCGCGGCTTAACAGCAGCGGACCAAAGACAGGCCAGCGCATCCGCCGATTTCGATGCGCTGGCCTTGCAGCATTTCCGGCCGCAGCGCTGCCAAAAGGATCTGAAGCCAATGGAACATCAATGGCAGCCCCTGAACAGGGCACCCCGCACGGCACCGCGCCACATTGTGATGGCCGAAGGCGAAGACAGTCGCATCATTTCCGGGGCCCGTCAGGCGATTGCGGACGGCATTGCCCGCATCACTCTGATCGGCAACCGCGACAGGATTCTAAAAAGTCCGGAATTTTCTTCCGATGCCGGCGACGCGCTACAGATCATTGACCCGGATAACTCTGAGCTGACTTCAGGATTTGCCGAGCGGTTTCAGCAGTTGAGAGCGCACAAGGGCGTCACCTCCGAACAAGCCATGCAGGCCGTGCTCAACTCGCTTGGCTTTGCTGCCATGATGGTGCGTGAAAACCATGCTGACGGCACCATTGCCGGTGCAGTCGCCACCACCACCGACACCGTGAGAGCCGCTTTGCAGATCATTGGCAAGGCTGCTGATGCCGACATGGTCTCCAGCTTTTTCCTGATGGTGCTGGATCGGCCGCATCACACAAAAAAGGGCATTTTTATTTTTTCCGATGCCGGCCTGACCATCGAACCGGATGTGCCGCAGCTTGCCTCGATCGCGATTGCATCGGCGACTTCGTTTCAGCAACTCACCGGTCAGGAACCGCGCATTGCGATGTTGAGTTTTTCGACCTCCGGCAGCGCCGCGCATCACAGGGTCGACCGGGTGGTTGAGGCCACCGCTCTGGTACAATCGCTCAGACCTGATTTGAAAATTTCCGGTGAGCTGCAATTCGACGCTGCTTTCGTGCCGGAAGTTGCCGCTTCAAAGGCGCCAGGTGCCATCGTCCAGGGCGATGCGAATGTATTTGTGTTTCCCAGCCTGGAGGCCGCCAATATCGGCTACAAGATTGCCCAGCGCATCGGCGGAGCGGAGGCCATCGGCCCTGTTTTACAGGGTCTTTTGCACCCCGCAAACGATCTGTCACGCGGCTGCAATGCCCTGGATGTGCGCCATCTGATCGCGGTTACCTGTGCCCAGGTGAAGGATTAGACCATCTCTTGGCGTTATTGTCAGACGATCCAGCCTGGCGCCGGCATGATCACACATCCGGCAATTTTCCACATGCCATCGGCCTGTTTTTCCAGCAGGTAAGACGCCCACCACTGGCGGCCGAGTTCGTCCTTGATATAGACGCTTTGCACCGGCCCGCTGTCCCGAATGCTGACGCCGTCGAACCGGACCAGACTGCCGCCGACTACGGGTCGGTGGATTTTTGCCATCCTGCGCAACAGCGCTTCAGGCGTGCTGTAGACGCTGGTCACGGAATCGGCTGCTGTCAGGAACACCATATCCGCTTGTCGATTGCTGATGGCCCATAGATAGGACTGAACCAGAACCCGCATTTCATTGAGCTCCGTCGGGCTGAAGTCGCCGATTGTGACGGCCGCTTGCGAGCCTGACAGATCGTTGGTGGGTCCATCGCCAACTGCGGACGGAGTTTCTTTCGCCTCAATGGGTAAAGCGGTCGTTCCCAACAGGACCGCAATCAACCCGGCAAGAATAAATGACGTTTTCATCTCGATTTCTCCTGTCGATTTGGGCCCCTTTCCTGTTGAAGATGTGGGAATTTGTCGAAAGGATATCATCCAACGGACTGCTCACTTCACTTCACATTGCCGTTTCAGCGCGACGGGAACTGCAATAAATCCATTATATTTCAGATGTAACCGTTTGTTTTATTGACTTTTTTTGGTTTCGCCTATAGTCGCACCGGAAATTCCTGTGAGCCCTTGATGGAGCGCAGAATGAAGCTTGTATGCATGGCGGAAACCCCCGGCAGCTTCGCCAGACAAGTGCGGTGAATGCTGTCATAATCAGCCACATCACGCGCAGCGATGCGCAGCAGATAGTCCGCTTCGCCGGTTGTCAGGTGGCATTCCAGAATATCCTCATAGCGCACCACCGCCTGCTCAAAGGCATCCAGTACTTCCTGGCTTTGAGACGTCAGCGCGATCTCGACAAACACCATGATTTTGAGGCCGAGTTTTGCCCGGTTGATCCGGGCGCAATAGCCTTCAATGACGCCATCTTCCTCAAGCAGTTTGATGCGCCTGTGACAGGCCGAGGCTGACAAACCAATGTCAGAAGCCAATTCCGCAACTGGAAGCGAGGAATCCCGTTGTAGACGCCTCAAAATCCTGCCGTCGATTTGATCCATGATTTTTAATCCGATGAAACTATAATAAATTCGAATATTAAATCACACATGGCGGAAATTTCCAGATTTTTCGCAAAAACTCTCGCCGTAATTATGAGATAGTGGCTCTACATAGATGCTGGCCTCGGGCCGCATCATCAGCCAATCTGCATCTCGGGGGAGAAAAAATGCGCGTCGGCACACCCAAGGAAATCAAGAATCACGAATATCGCGTCGGCCTGACACCGGAAAGTGTCACCGAACTGGTCGCCAATGGTCATGAGGTTCTGGTCGAAACCGAGGCCGGGAGCGGCATCGGCGCTACCGATCAGGAATATATCGATGCCGGTGCCAGAATTGTTGGCACGGCCGCGGAAATCTTCGCCGAATGCGATATGGTCGTTAAGGTCAAGGAACCGCAGCCTGTCGAGCGCGCCCAATTGCGCAAGGGCCAGATCCTGTACACCTACCTGCATCTGGCACCCGATCCCGACCAGACCAGCGATCTGGTAAAATCAGGAGCCGTCTGCATTGCCTATGAAACCGTGACAGATCGCGCTGGCGGATTGCCGCTGTTAAAACCCATGAGCCAGGTGGCCGGTCGCATGTCGATACAGGCCGGGGCCACTGCGCTCGAGAAAGCCCATGGCGGCTGCGGCATTCTGCTTGGCGGCGTCCCCGGCGTTGCGCCTGCCAATGTGCTCATTATCGGCGGCGGTGTTGTCGGCTACAATGCAGCGCAGATGGCGGTTGGTCTTGGTGCCGATGTCACCGTTCTGGATCGCAGCCCGGAAGCTCTGGAGCGGCTTGATGCGCATTTCGGCTCCCGCGCCAAAACGCTGTATTCCAACCGGGCTAACCTCGCCAACAGCGTTGCCGAGGCTGATCTGGTCATTGGCGCCGTTCTGGTTCCGGGCGCGGCCGCGCCGAAACTCGTCTCCCGCGAAATGCTGGGCACCATGAAGAATGGTGCGGTTCTGG
>TARA_R110002096_G_scaffold51390_2_pt1 | contig 24622 bp, 19 predicted proteins | sample TARA_R110002096 | Tara Oceans TARA_R110002096 (sample SAMEA4397295) | marine metagenome | biome: Polar Biome; feature: [DCM] deep chlorophyll maximum layer (ENVO:01000326); material: water (ENVO:00002006), including particulate matter (ENVO:01000060) such as... | depth 35 m
GCACCGTGCAGCGTTTCATAGCGTTAGTGATGATAGACGAGCGGGGCTTACGTCAAGATAAAATGTTTGATATCATATATTTATGTCACTTTGGCGCAATTAGGAGAAATGTAGAGAAAGGGCTTTGAGGCGGCTTTTAATCAGTAGGTCTCGGGTTCGGATCCCGACCGGCTCACCATTTTCTGATCAATAATAACTAGTATGCATGGTGATTCTCACCGAGTTCTAAGGTGATGGCTTTTGCTGGAAGATTTTTGAGCACATTCAGGGTGGAAACAAATTACTACCTTCAGGCATCCACCTATTGCTCGGTAGTGCGTCACACGGGGTAATCAAAACTGAAGATCGATACCTGAAGGTAGTTTTGATCTGGCTCTAAAAGTGCACTGGGAAATGTCTTATGATTTGGAGCGTCAGGCCAAATTTGTGGTTCCATCGCGATGCCCGCACGTGGCTCGTAACAGCCATTGTGACCGATTGGTCCATTTGAACGAATGTGCTCTGAGGTATACACTTGTAGACCCGGCTCGGTGGTTGCAATACGCATTGAAATGTCCTTTGCACACAGGCTTGCGACAGGTCGTATTACCTGACGCGCGCCGGACAAACAAAAATTGTGATCAATGATGCTTTCGGGTGCGAGAAATTTTGCGATGGTAAAATCAAGACAGGTATTCGCAACATCCTGAACCGCACCCAACGGAATGCCCTCTTGATCTATCGAGACATAATTCTGTGAAGATATCTGCAACAGATGATCGGAAATGTCAGCCTTTCCAGTCAAATTGAAATAGCTGTGATGGGCAAAGCTGCACAGTGTAGGTGCATCAGTCTGTGCCGATATTTGAATGCGCAAAGAGCGGTTGGCAAGTAGGTTATATTGTGTTTGAACGCGCAAATTTCCAGGGAAGCCCATGTGGCCATCAGGCAGGATAATTTCGAAAACCGCGTGATGTTCGGAATGTTCGGTCACGGTCCAATTTAGGTGGCTCGTCCCCTTGGCGCCACCATGCAAGTGGTGACCAGTTGGTGTATTTATGTCGGCCTGATAGGCAACGCCATCGATATGAAATTGTCCCTGACACAGTCGGTTTGCGAAACGGCCAACGGTAGAGCCGAAGTAGTTTGGGTTTTGTAAATAATCAGCGGCGTTTGGATAACCCAAAACCAACGAGAATGGATGCGTGTCCAATCGCAAATCTTGCAGAGTTGCGCCAAAGCTGAGCAATGAAACGGACAGACCATCGCGCGCGAGTTTGATTTGTGCAATGTCCGTGCCATCATCTGCTTTGCCGACGACGGATAAGGTCATGGGGTCTTACCGATCATTTTTTCACGGTGCACACCTGCGGCTTCCAGATGCAGGTCATCAAATGTAACGGCGTGGGCATTGTAATTGAACCAAAACCGCTGATCGCCACAGTCGCGCAAACGTAACCCATCGGGCAGATCAAGGGTTTTCACATCCGCCAGATCGCAGGCGCGTTTCACGACACGTTTCAGCGCGGTTTGATCCAACCATGCGCCGATGTATTTCACGCGGCCTTGCGTTACCACAACCGATTGACCGCTCGTCGTGATTTCCAAAACCTGTGCATCACCGTGTAACTGTTCACGGTAATTTATGATGTTTCCACCGTTCGTCAGGGGGATTGGCATGTCTGTACGCAAACTCTCGACATGGGTAATCGTGGTATCAAGGGCAGGAAAATCGGGAGGTAAGGGTACGGGGATCGACATTTCGGCGTTGCGTGTTGCAGTGCGTGGTCCGATCAAAACCTGTGCATTGGCATGCGCCAGCTTGGTTTTCAATGTGTCAGGCATGTGCATCAAACCTGGTGCCAAAATTACGGCGTAACCTACGAAATCTTGCGTGGTGGTTGGCAGGATATCGATGGACAGACCTAATGCGCGCATTGCACGATAAGTGTCTAATATTAAGCCAAAATAGCTGAGATCCACACCGTGTGGTTGGGTTTTCCACGCGAAGTCTGCGTCGTAATCAAAGATCAATCCAACCTTTGATTGTGCTGTGGTCACATCGGGCATGTCGGCCAGTTCCGCTGATACTTGCGCCACTTCTGCCATGACCACCGCATCAACACTGTCCGGCCTTAACAGGCCAGCGTGTAATTGTTCCTGTGCAAACGGCGCTTGGCGCCATCTGAAATAACAGACTGCCTCTGCACCGTGGGCGAATGCTTCCCATGACCACAGGCGCACCATGCCATCCAAGGGTGCGGGGTTATGTGGTGCCCAATTTACGGGGCCAGGTTGTTGTTCCATCACCCACCATCGTCCACGGCCAACGGCGCGGTACAGGTCGTGGTGAAATGCTTGGAAATCTGGATCGCCTTGGCGTGCGAAATCACGTTGGTGTTGTGCGGTTGCGTCGACGCGATCCTCGACGAACCCTAATGGATAGCTGTCCCAGCTGGCGAAATCCAAATCAGCGCCAACTTTGAAATGGTCAAAATCGGTAATGCGCCCCATGTAATTGTGGGTGATCGGTGCGTCGCTGTATTGGCGCAGGATGTCCACTTGGATGCGATTGAACGCCACCACTTGGTCAGAGCTGAACCGGCAGAATGCCAAAACATGCGCAGGATTTGGCTCTGTCACGGTCAGGTTTGGCAAATCAATTTGGTCGAAATCATCGTAATCCATTGACCAAAAAACATTGCCCCATGCACCGTTCAATGCAGCAATGTCGCCGTCGTTTCCACCGCGCGCATACCGCACGCGCAACCAGTCGCGAAAGGCAATAGTTGCGGCATTGCTGTAGGACAGTGTTGTGTCGTGGCAACCATATTCATTGTCCGTTTGCCATGCGGCCACGTGCGAGTTGTGGCCATAACGTTCACCCAAGGCATGGGTGATGCGCGCGCACTCGGATTTGTATCCTTGGTGGCTGAAACAATAATGACGGCGCGATCCAAATTTACGTGGTCGCCCCTGTTCATCCACCGCCAACATGTCGGGGTGGCGATCCAGCATCCAACGTGGCGGTGTCGCGGTTGGCGTGCCCAACACAACCCGCAGCCCTGCATCACCAAGCGTTTGAATGGCGCGATCCAGCCAATCCCAATCGAATTCACCTGCAATGGGTTCTATTCTGTTCCACGCAAATTCGCCAATGCGCACCCACGTTAAACCCGCCGCCGCCATCCGTGCGGCATCATCCGCCCATATTTCGGACGGCCAATGTTCGGGGTAATAACAGGTGCCTAACGTGCGTTTTATCATGGTTCCAATATCACTTCGTGTTCTGCTTGGCCTTGGTTTTTTGTTTGTATGGCATATGTTAACCCATCGCCTTCCCCATTCAAGCCATCCCGCGCGGTGGTGATGAACAGGGTTTTAAGATCAGCGCCACCAAATGCGGGGCAACTGGCCTGTGTGCCGCCAACATTGACGGCGGATAAAAATGCGCCCGATGGGTCATACCGTGCAACCCGCCCCGCGCCCCATTGGGCATTCCACAGACAACCATCCGCATCAACAACTGCACCGTCTGGGTTTAACCCTTGGGGTGATAGATCGACATAAGTTTGTGCGTCACCTTCGGGCCAGCCGGTTTGTGGGTTCAAGGCCACCTTGACGATACGGGTGGTTTTGGTGTCGCAATAATATGCATTCAAACGATCTGGTGAAAAACAAATGGCGTTGCTGATGGTGATGCCCGTGGCCACCTGTTTCAAATTACCACGGTAATAGCGATAAATTGAACCAGCTTTTGGTTCGGCATTTTTGCCCATCGTGCCAATCCAAAAGCCACCCCATGGATCCGCACGCCCATCGTTTGATCGTGTCACAGGGTTGTCAGCCTCTATTTCGCACAACATTTGCATGTCACCGCTGTTAATATCAAAGCAGTGCAAGCCAGTTTCGGATGCCAATAATAATGTATTAATATCAATCCAGCCTGCGGCGGAAACATATTCGTCAAACTGCCAATGATGCGGTGTACCATCCACCTGTGTCAGCAATTGTTTTGATAGGATGTCGAACCAAAACAGTTGTTGACGTTGGGGATGCCATATCGGCCCCTCGCCCAATTTACAGGGGCGATTGTCAAACACTGTGGCGATCATTTTAAACCTTCGTATGCGGCCGCTAAACCCGCAAGGGTCATATCTGTGACATCATACAATTGTGCATCGACGCCCTGTAATAACAGCGCCGATTGATAGTGTTTGGCCAATGTATCCGCGCCAATAATCGCCACGTTTTGTCCCAACCAATATGGCCGCGCACCCGCCAGTTCGAGGCCAATCAAAAGCCCCGACAACCGCGCCCGCCCCTGGGCCGCCGATTGGTCTCCAATCAGCGAGGCCGCACGTAGCGAGAAAAGCTGTGCCGCGATAACTTGTGGGCGCGACATCACATCCCCCAAGGCGGTTGTGAAACTGTCTTGATCAAACGCCTCGGTATCGACGCTGTGACGCAAAACCGATTGCGTGGACAGCAAAGCAAACAGTTCGCCGGTCATAAATGTTTGAAAACTGACCACTTCGCCCGCGCTGATATGCACCCACTTTGTGTGTGTTCCAGGTAGGCAAATAACGCCGTCAAAATTTGGATGTTTGCGCACGAACCCCATTATTTGGGTTTCTTCGCCGCGCATGACATCGGCGGGAGATTGTTGTTTAATCCCCGCCACAATATGTACCGAAATGCGCGGATCATGGGATGCCACGTGGGTCATTTTTGGGGTCGTTGAAATATCACACGGCACGACCACGTAGCCCGCATCTTGCCACCCTTGCCGCGCACCGACCATGCCACAACAGATCACGGGCAGGATGACATCGTCATGCAAGTACGGTGCAATTAATTCCAACAACGCAGGCTCAAATTCACCCACGGACAGGGCGTTCATACCCTTAATCGATGACAGTGCTGTAATCACCTGCCCCGATGCACCCACCACCCACAAACGAAGGTTTGACGTACCCCAATCAACGGCTGCCCAAGTTGGATTCATCCGCTGACCACCACGCCGCCGTCCACAATCATCGCCTGCCCTGTCATCATGCGGCTGGTGTTTGAGGCAAGAAACAAAACGGCGTCAACCATGTCTTGGGGGTTAAGCGGCTCTTTCAGGCATTGGCGTTCCAGTTGTGCGCTTAATGCTTCGGGGGTGACCCACAATTCTTTCTGTTTGTCTGTCATGACCCAGCCGGGCGCCAAGGCATTTACGCGGATTTTGTCGCCACCAAATTCGCGTGCCAAAGAGCGGGTCATGCCATTAATGCCCGCATTTGCGGTGGTATAGGAAACGTATCCCGCGTTACCCATGATATAGGAAATCGAGGTAAAGTTGATGATTGATCCCCCGCCCGCGCGGCGCATGCCATCCATCACGGATTGGCAGGCAAAAAAGCAGGCCTTTAGATTGATTGCTTGGCTCCAATCCCAAAAATCTTCGTCCACCTCTGCTGTGCTGTGGCGTTTATCGTTGGCGGCGTTGTTGACCAAAACAGTGACATCACCATGTGCAAGGGCGGCCTGATCAATTGCGGATTTTAGGGCGGAAATGTCGGTAATATCGCAGGGGATGAACAAGGGTCGCACGCCATGATTTTTTTCCATTTTGTCGCAAAATGCGGTGGCGTCCGAGCGTTGAACAAACGCGACCTTGGCACCCTGTGCCAGAAACCCATCTGTCAAGCTGGCGCCGATACCCGAACCACCGCCAGTGATGAAAACGGACGCGCCGCTTAGGTCGTGGAATGTTGCTGTTTTGCTCATAATTTTGTTCCCTTTAGAACCCACATACTGTCCGGAAATGACCATGGCAATGTGATACCGTGGTTCATTAAATATCCACCACTTAGGGTCATTGGTGTGGTTTTGATTAATTGGTCGCCACGCGATAAATGATGGGCATCTGCGCGGTTGACCAATTCAATGGTGTACAGCGCATCAGTGACCAGTTTTGTCAGACGCAATGGACGCGGTGCGATTTGATTGGATGTGTCCGCCTTGCCCGCAAAAACAACAAACTGTGCACCGTTTTGTGACAATTGCTGTTCAGCAATGATGGCGCGATCAGCGCTGTCCAACCGCAAAATATCCGCGGTGCGCATCCAATCGCGATTTTCTTTCCACCATGTGGTGACGTCGCGCAAAACCTGTTGCTCGTCTGGGGTTAATTCGCGGGGATCCATTTCGAACCCCATGTGGCGTTGTGCGGCGACCCATGCGCGAAAACGGATGTCGTGGCTGCGCCCTGATGTATGCGATTTACGTGGTCCAACGTGTGATCCCGTGACTGCGCCGGGTAAAAATAGCGCGGCGTTATGTTGGATTTTTAACCGCTCTAATGCGTCATTGCTGTCGGATAACCAAACGCGGCCTGTGCGGTGTAGAATTTCGAAATCAATCCGCCCACCTCCTGATGAACAGCTTTCAATTTCGACATCTGGAAATGTGACGTTCAGGCGATCCAACAGGGCGTATGTGCCACGCGTTTGGTCGGCATCGACAATCGGTAAAACACGGTTGTGATCCCATTTGATGTATTCAATTTCGTTTGATTGCAGCATGGCGGCGATGCGATCAAACAAGTATTCTTGGACGGCGGGAAGCGCCATGTTCAACACCATTTGTTGTCGACCTAAAATCTGATCCATGTCGCCCAAGACCCAATCAGGATGGGCGCGGAAGGTGTCCGAATTTGGGTTGACCATTTCGGGTTCAAACCAGATGCCAAATGTCATGCCTTGTGCGTGAACATGATCGATTAGCGGTTTCAAACCATTGGGATATTTGCGCGTGTCAACGAACCAGTCGCCCAATGCACAGGTATCGTCATCGCGCACGCCAAACCAACCGTCATCCAAAACAAACCGTTCCGCACCCAATGCGGCGGCGTGGGTTGCGATTTCGCTTAACTGATCGACATCATGGTCGAAATAAACCGCTTCCCAACAGTTGTAATGCACGGGTCGCGGGCGTGCGGGATTTTTTACAATACGATCGCGTACATGGCGTTGAAATGACACGGCACATCCGTTCAGGCCAGCATCGGAAAACACACTGTATAACGTTGCCGTTTCAAAATGGCGGCTTGCATTCAATTCAGAACCGGTGGCATTGCCAAATTGCACCTGTCGGCCACCATCGGGCAATTCTTCGGCGATCATGCGATGGCCGCCGGACCATCCATAATGGAAGGCATAAACCTGACCCTGTGTATTGGTGGTGCCCCGACGGGGAACGATCAAAGCGGGGAAATGTTCGTGCCCCGTACGCCCTGTGCGGTTTTCGCGCATACGGATGCCAGCAGACCACGGAGTTGTAACCATTTGAAATTCGTCACACCAGCGGCCCGCGAAATCGTACATTTCGTCGGATAGTTGAGGGGCAGGAAACACGGGCGCCGATAACCAATGCAAACGGATGTCCTGTGAAGAATTCAGCGACGCACGCGCAGAAATGACGTGGGTTTCGCGATCAATTTCAAAATGGGCGATATATGTCAAATCGTGGTCGGGGTCGCCATATGTTAACGATAATGTGGTTTCGCTGCGCGTTTCAGATACATAGGCAAAGCGGGGTAACATAGGTTTTCCATTTGCATCCGCGATGACTATTCCCGGCTGACCGGGGAACGTTTGACGTGCATCGGGACAGATGGACAGTTCGGGGGGTTTGTCCAACATCCCGCCCGTGACGTCCAGTGTATGTGCGCCGAACAACGCTTGTAAATCTTCGGCTTTGGGCAATGGGTTTCCCCAATAAATCACTTGGGCCATGCGGCCGCGTTTTGATGCCAATACAAGGGTTTGCGCAGTGCTGTCCAAGCGCCACGTTTGCATTATTTCACCGCCCCAAGTGTCAGGCCAGCGACGAAGTGTTTTTGCATCAAGAAGAACATTGCGACGGGGGGCAATGCGGCCACAATCGCGCCCGCGCTCATCAAATGGTATGCCGCGCGGAATTGCGCATTAAACGATGTAATTCCCGCGGTGACAGGTTGAGATTCAACACCCTGTGTCAGCACCACCGCCCAAAAATAATCGTTCCAAATGAACGTGAAAATCAACACGAACAAGGCGGCAACGGCTGGTTTCATCAGTGGCATGACAATGAATACAAAAATGCGCCACTCGGCGATACCCTCGACCCTTGCGGATTCGATTAATGCGAAGGGTAAACCTTTGATGAAATTACGCATGAACAACGTACAAAACCCTGTTTGAAAGGCGATGTGGAATAAAACCAGACCAGTTTTGGTGTTGTATAGCCCCATGTCCAACGTCAAATCGCGCACAGGTACCATCAAAATTTGAAAGGGTACAAAATTGCCCGCAACGAACAGAAAGAACAGCCATAAGTTGGCTTTGAATTTATACACCCCCAAAGCAAACCCCGCCATACAAGCCAGAAAAACTGCACCTAGCGCAGTGGGGATCGTAATCATCAATGAATTCAGCATATAGCGTGGCATGTCGGATTCAAAAAACACTTTGCCATAGTTTTCCGTGCCACCAAAAACAGACGGCAATGTCCAGTAATTCCCCATGGTGAAATCAACAGCAGGTTTGATGGAAAACAAAGCAACTGCGATCAGTGGCAAAAGCCAGAAGATCAGCGCCAGTGGTACCATGAATCGATAGCCAACTTGGACCCCGCGGGATGATTTTTCGATGGGTTTGGGAAACATATCAGCGCCCCCTCTCTTCTTGGTACATGGAGTACAGGAAGTAGACGATGAAGCAGAGCATGATCAGGAACAATATGACCGCAATGGCCGCACCGTACCCCAAACGGAAACCATATTCGGATAGGGCGACCTCGAACATGTAAAACGATAAAACCCGACTTTCGCCAAAGGGGCCGCCGTTGGTCATGATGGAAATCAAGTCGAATGATCGCAATGCGCCCACGATTGTGACGACGAAGGCGATGAAGGTGGCGGGCTTGAGTTGCGGAATGATAACATACCACAGCATTTTCCAACCCTTAGCACCATCCAAGCGCGCCGCTTCGATTTGTTCTGGATCAACGGCATTTAGGCCGGTTAAATACAAGATCATACAGTATGCGGTTTGTGGCCACAGGCCAGCGGCGATAATGCCGTAAGTGACATAAGTGGGATCGCCCAATACATTGATGGGGCCCATGCCAATGACACCCAGCATGGAATTTAACAGACCAAATGTGGGGTCATAGAACCATGTGAAAACCAGACCGACAACGACCTGACTGATTACGAAAGGGAAGAAGAAGAGGGATTTGTAAATCCGAATGCCGGGTATGGTTTGGTTCAGAAATAGTGCGATAAACAGGCCGGCGGGGATGGCCAGCAGGTACATGAATAGCCAGATAAAGTTGTTGCGCAGCGAGGTATAAAATGCGGGATCGTCCCACAGCTCACGATAATTTTCCAACCCGACATAATCGCGTTCGCCCAGACCGTCCCATGTATAGGCTGAAACTTGAAAACTTTGGATGATGGGGAAAATCACATAGAGCATAAAGAACAAGATTGCGGGTGTTAAAAACAACCACGGCGTAATCATGATCTCATTACGTTTAAACCACGACTGGCGCGGAATTTCTGTATCTGGTTGAAGGCTCATGGTGGTCTCTCAATCGGGGTTATCAAATTGAAAAGAACGAACCAGTACAGACATTAACCCTGCATGGTTCGGATGATGGGCCCGCCGTACACAGCGGGCCCAGTTATATTATTTGTAGATACGCCCCCGCGCTTTTTCAAGACGTGACAGGATGTTGTCCAAATTGTCTGGACGCACCATGAATTCCTGAAGCCCTTCCATGCCGATCTTTGCCATTTCAGCATCGAAATCACGGTCAAAGAACTGTGCAACACCGCCGGGTGAATTTGAAGACAGCATCGCGAAACCTTCGTTCAGGAATTTGTCATCGTCCACCGCAGACATTGCGTTCACGGGCAATTGACCCAATGCATCACCTGCGTTCATTTTGGTTTGGACATCAGTGGACACCATAAAGCGTAGGAATGCTTTGGCATTTTCTTTGTTTTTGGCACCTGATGGGATGTGGAATGTATCTGTTGGCGCATCTTCGGCCAATGGAATACCTTCTGTGATCAGTGGGAATTGATAGAAGTCCAATTGATCATCCGTTAGCCCTGCTTCGCGCAGTGGTGCAACCGCAAAGTTACCCATCAAATATGATGCGGCTTCGCCGTTTACCATAAACGGTAATGCTTCTTGCCAGCTGTAGGATTGGTGGTTGGCCAAGAAGCCGCCCATGTCGATCAGTTCGCGCCAGTTTGCGAAGGTTGCGCGGACGCGATCATCTTCCCATGATACCTCGCCAGCGGCCAATTGCATGTGGAACTCAAAACCGTTTGTACGCATGTTCAAATAATCGAACCAACCGCCAGCAGTCCAAAGGTATTTGGAACCGATTGCATAACAGACGCGGCCCGATGCGACGATTTTTCCACAGTTTGCTTTTTCTTCGGCCCATGTTGTTGGCTCTGACAGTCCTAATTCAGCAAAGATGTCTTTGCGGTAATAAATACCCCATTGGTAATATGTGTATGGGACGCCCCATTGCTTGCCATTAATCGTCATCGCACCTTTGGTGGATGCCAAGTTTGCGGCGATTTCTGGTTCTGCCCACATGTCAGACACATCTTCGAATAGGCCTGCTTCGACGTATGGTTTCATGCGATTTGCTGCATACCATGTGGCGACGTCTGGTGCGTTGGCGGTCAGAAAGTTGCGGATTTGGGTTTTATAAGCGTCGCGATCAATGATTGTGGTTTCGATTTTCAAATCTGGGTTCATGCCCTGAAATTCGCCAATTAACTGTTCCATCACGGCACGCGGTGCGGGGTTGGATGTATCCAAGAAGATATTCAAATCCCCTGACAGTGGCTGGGCAGTGGCAGCGCCTGATATCATCGTGGTGGCTGCAAGTGCGGCGATTGCCGACTTTAGCATCGTTTTCATTATTTTCTCCCTGTTGTTCCAAATAGTGAGTTGCTGTTTGAATATTGAAACTTGACCACACTCCCTATTATGTTGTCAATAGAGTCGAGGGCATGTGTAATTTAGCGGAACGAATGCGAAGGGATATATTTTGACGGCCAAATCAACCGACAGCGGCACAGTGGGCAAGGCGATGACAGTCTTGGATCAAGTTGCCACATTTGGCCGCCCCGTTCGGTTTCGCGATATATTGGCGCAAAGCCCGTACCCAAAGGGCACGCTGTATCGGATATTGCAAACCTTGCGGATTGAACAAATGGTGACCTTTGACGAGGATTTGCAAACCTATTCGTTGGGGATCCGTTTGGTGCGATTGGCGCACGGCGCGTGGCGCCAAGCATCCATTGCCCCTGTTGCCGCCCCCATGTTGGATTGTTTAAGCGCGAAATTGGGTGAAACCATCCACTTGGCGCAATTGGACAATGCACAGGTACTGTATGTGGACAAACGCAACGCCACGAAACCGGTCGAGATGTATTCTCAGGCGGGTAAAATTGGCCCCGCGTATTGCACCGGTGTTGGCAAGGCGATGATGGCCTTTCTGCCGCGTGCGAAACAGGATGCAGCATTGGCACAGCAATCATTCCACCGTTTTACGGATCACACGATTTGCACCGTAAACGGATTACGCAATGAATTCGCGAACATTCGAAAACGTGGGTATGCTTTTGATCGTCAAGAACACGAACAGGGCATTATTTGCGTCGCAGTGCCCATCCTGTTGTCAGATAACGAACTGTTGGGCGCTATTTCTGTAACTGGCACAACCCTTCGCACATCGCTTGATTCACTTGAAAATTATGCGCCACAGTTGCGCGATACGGCGAATGAAATTGCCGCTCAAATGGGGCACTGGCGGTTTCCATCACAATCATCTCAATCCATAACGGAGAGCTAACAATGTCTGGTGTCATACTTCAAAACGTTAAAAAAAGCTATGGCAAGGTGCAGGTGATCCACGGGATTGATCTGAAAATCGATGACGGCGAGTTTTGTGTTTTCGTGGGGCCATCGGGCTGTGGTAAATCAACGTTACTGCGCATGGTTGCAGGGCTTGAAGAAACCACATCGGGGCAGATTAATATTGGAAAGCGTGATGTCACCAACGCGGACCCATCGGCGCGTGGCGTGGCGATGGTGTTCCAAACATACGCCCTGTATCCGCATATGACGGTCAAGGAAAACATGGGGTTTGGTCTGAAAATGACCGGCCATCCCAAGGCCGAAATCGAAAAGAAAGTCGCGCGTGCCACTGCTATTTTGAAGTTAGAAGATTATCTGAAACGCAAACCTGCGGCCTTGTCTGGTGGGCAACGTCAGCGGGTCGCCATTGGCCGTGCAATTGTGCGTGGCCCCGAAGTGTTTTTGTTCGATGAACCCCTGTCCAATTTGGATGCCGAATTGCGTGTAGAGATGCGCGTCGAGATTGCGCGTTTGCACAAGGAAATTGGTGCGACGATGATTTATGTCACCCATGATCAGGTCGAGGCGATGACGCTGGCCGATAAAATTGTGGTACTGCGTGCAGGTATTATTGAACAGGTGGGTGCGCCCCTTGAACTGTACCGTGATCCCGACAATAAATTTGTGGCAGGGTTCATTGGATCGCCTGCAATGAATTTTATGGATGCTGTAACGGATGGCAAACAGGTGCATGCGACCCATCTGAATGCGTCCGTTGCTGTGACGCAAAAATTGCCGCCCAAAGGCACGCCAATTACGTTGGGCATCCGCCCCGAACACATGGAAATTGTTCCCAAAGGTGACACTCATACGGTTGATATAACCGAGGCCTTGGGCGGCGTTTCGTATACATATTTGATTTCGGATCAGGGTGAAAAAATCATTATCGAGGAACGCGGTGACGAGCGTGCCAAAACTGGTGATCGTGTCGGAGTGAATTTTGCACCCGAGCGCGTGATGTTGTTTGACGCGCAAACGGAACAGCGCATCCGATAAATTAAAATCTGTATTCCCAAGTCACGCAAAAACTCGCACGCCTTGGGAACCACGGGAGTATTACCTTACAACGTAGACCGAACAGTTAGAGTGTCGCACAATACGTGCGGCATTCGGGCCTAGCAGATAATCTTTGAAATCGGGCTTGTGGGCACCGACAACGATTAAGTCCGCTTTAGTCTCTTTCGCAACTTTCAAGACTTCGTCGTATGCTTTGCCAGTGGAAACAACATGGCGCACCTTGGCGGTGCGATCTGCGCCCAAGGCATCTGTGACCTCTTTTTTCAACTCGGTTTTGGCCGCTTTCAGGGCGTCACCGTGATCACCCTTTTCAAAGAATGACCCAACAACGGGCATGCCATAATCGGGCAATACCGTCACCACATCCAACTGCGCCCCATCTTGGGCGGCTAATTGCGCCGCAATTTTTATGACTTTGCTGTCTTCACCAGGGTTGCTGATGTCGATTGCACATAAGACTGATTTACTCATGAGACTTCTCCTTTGCGAGAGATACGTGCACGTTGCAACATTGCGATCAGACCCAACAGGATCAAAGCGGGAATAAATACCCATTCCTTGGCCATTTGGTTGGTTGGGGCCTTAACGGATGCGATTTGCACAGGTGTGTCGCCGTAAAAATCAAAGCTGCCTAAGCTGCTTGCAAATGGCGAGCTGAAGGATGGTTCATCCAAGTTGACTGCATCACCCTCAGCCAACAACATCAAACCCGTTGCGTCCAAGCGTGCCGACGCATCACCAGTAATTGGTAAAACCAATGTTGTTTCCTTTGTTTCGCCAGAATCAAAATCCGGACCCGAAATAATCAGGCGCATCTCGTCACCTTCGGTTGCGGTTTCTAATGCTTGACTGAAACCAGCGGGCGCGATTTCGGTGAATGGCGGCTGTATACGATCCATCACAAAATCGGGACGGAACAGAACGAATGCTATCAAAATTAATGCGATGCTTTCGTAAAACTTAGATTTCGTGAGGAACCAGCCCATCGTCCCCGCCGTGAATACAAGGATTGCGATAGAAGCGATAATAAATACCAGTATCCCTTGGGCAAAGGTGACATCAATCAACAATAGATCAGTGTTAAAGATGAACACAAACGGCAACGCGATTGTGCGCAACGAATAGAAGAATGCCGTGAATCCTGTTTTAATCGCATCGCCACCCGAAACAGCGGCAGCGGCGAAACTGGCCAATCCGACAGGCGGCGTCACATCCGCCATGATCCCAAAGTAGAAAACGAACAAGTGGACGGCGATCAACGGCACAATCAAACCTGATTGCGCCCCCAACTCAACTACAACACCTGCCATCAAGGATGACACAACGATATAGTTCGCGGTGGTTGGCAGACCCATGCCCAAGATGAGGGACAGCAAACCAACCATCACCAACATCAAAACCAGATTACCGCCTGACAGGAATTCCACCAAATCGGCCATTACTTGGCCTACGCCTGTTAGGGTAACCGTGCCCACAATCACACCTGCCGTGGCCGTGGCCAAACCGATGCCGATCATGTTGCGTGCGCCGTCAATCAAACCTTGGATAAGATCGGCCATGCCATCCTTAAACCGTTCTGACAATTCAGATTGCCCCCGAAAGAAGGCTTTCATTGGTTGTTGGGTCAACAGGATCACGAACAGCAATGTCGTGGCCCAAAATGCGGACAAACCTGGTGATTTCTGCTCGATCATTAAGAAGTAGACCAAAACGATGATGGGCAAAAGATAGTACAAACCGGCCTTGTAGATTTCACCAACGACGGGCAATTCAACCTCTTTTGCATTTGGATCATCGGCTTCCAAATCAGGCACTTGCGCTGCCAAATACAACAAGGCCGCGTAGGTTGCGAACAACAGGACGGACAGCACAAGACCAGAACCCTGTGGGAACATGGATGTAATGGCTCGCACCGGATATTGTATGCCGTAACTCAGCCCCGCAAATCCAACGAAGAATGCGAGCATACCACCGATGGTTTTACCCATGGATACAACGCGATTTCCCAACACGGGCATATTGGATTTCACCGCTTCGAGGTGCACAATATAGACCAGAGCGATGTATGATATCGTGGCAGGCAGAAATGCGTGGGTAATCACTTCGACATATGAAATGCCGACGTATTCCACCATCAAAAATGCCGCCGCACCCATCACGGGGGGCATGATTTGACCATTTACGGAACTGGCCACTTCGACTGCGCCCGCTTTTTCCGAACTGAACCCAACACGTTTCATTAAGGGAATGGTGAATGTGCCCGTTGTCACAACGTTCGCGATGGATGATCCAGAGATCAAACCAGTTGCGGCAGAACCAACAACCGCCGCTTTGGCCGGTCCACCTTTAAGGTGACCCAACGCGCCAAAGGCCATTTTAATGAAATAGTTCCCTGCACCCGCTTTGTCCAACAAGGCGCCGAATAGAACGAACAAGAATACGAATTTGGTTGATACACCTAAGGCGATGCCAAACACGCCCTCTGATGTGATCCACATGTGGCTCATGGCTTTCTTCAATGACGCGCCTTTCCAGCGGATCACATCGGGAATGAATTCAGATGAGCCAAAGAAAACATAAACCAAAAAAATTGTGGCGATAATGGCCATTGCTGGCCCCAATGCACGGCGCGCGGCCTCGAACAATAACAACAGGCCGACCAATGCAAACCATTTGTCCATGTTGTCCGCCAAACCACCAGCATCAACGATTTTTTGATAGAAAAAGAATCCGTACATCGCGATGAATGCCGCCACAAATGCCATGATCCAATCCAGAATAGGAACATAGTGGCGCGGGCTACTTTTCATTGCGGGATAGGCCATGAAGGCCAGAAATACTGCGAATGCCAAATGGATTTGGCGTGAATTATTTATAATGTCGCCGGGCAAAACATAATTTGCCAAGGGTGAAGCCAGCACAACCTGAAACAATGACCATACAACGGCAATAATAGCCAGCAAGGTGCCAACTGTGCCGACGGGTGCGCGGGCACCTGCATCCGATGATGCAACAAGATCCTGGAGTTCTTCTTCGCTCAATGCGCGATTTTGTGGTGTTTGATCTGCCATAACTCTCCCCTTTTGTGGCTAAAAAGGGGCGCAAAACTGCGCCCCTAAAATGGATGATTATTCAATCAAACCAGCTTCTTTGTAGTATTTTTCAGCACCTGGGTGAAGCGGTGCAGACAAACCAGCAGTTGCCATTTGTTTGGGGTCAAGATTTGCAAACGCAGGGTGCAATTTGCGGAAATCTTCGATGTTTTCCATCACTGATTTCACTACTTGGTATACTGCTTCGTCAGACACTTTGTCTGAAGTCACAAAGGTTGCGCCAACGCCGAATGTTGACGTGTCGGCATCGTTACCACGGTACATTCCGCCCGGGATTGTTGCTGTGCGGTAAAACGAATTGTCATCAACCAATTTGTCAACAGCAGCACCATCAACAGTGACCAATACGGAATCACAAGCGGTTGTTGCTTCTTGGATTGAACCAGATGGGTGACCGACGGTGTAAACCATGGCGTCGATTTGGTTGTCACACAGTGCAGCGGATTGTTCAGCCGCTTTCAGCTCTGTGGCCAATGCAAAATCGCCTGTTGTCCAACCTTTGGCTTCTAACAACACTTCCATCGTGCCGCGTTGACCGGAACCAGGGTTGCCGATGTTAACACGCTTGCCTTTTAGATCGTCAAAGTTTTTGATGCCCGCATCAGCGCGTGCAACAACTGTGAACGGTTCTGGGTGTACAGAAAATACGGCGCGAAGACCCGTGAATGGACCCGCATCCGCGAACTTGGATGTGCCGTTATAGGCGTGGTATTGCCAATCAGATTGTGCCACACCAAATTCCAATTCGCCTTCGCGGATTGTGTTGATGTTGTAAACCGAACCGCCTGTGGATTCGACTGAACAGCGAATGCCGTGCTCTTTGCGGCCTTTGTTAACCAAACGACAAATCGCGCCGCCTGTTGGATAATAAACGCCAGTTACGCCGCCGGTTCCGATTGTGATAAATTCTTGTGCTTGGGCCATAGGTGCCAAAAGCGTCGCGACAGCAACGGCCATTTTTACAGATTTAAACATGTGATTTCTCCCGTGAAATTGATAGTAAGATCGAGGGACGGCAAACAAGGGGTATGCCCGTTGATGAGGTAATCATTACAAGCTTGGCCGGCGACCCTCGAACTTGGGTCAGCGTCCCATCTGTGTCGTTTTCTGTCTATGCGCAGTGTTGCGTAGGCAAATCTACTGATTTACCAAAACTTGGTTTCCTATGATAAGATGACAGGACACGCCGTTTGGATAAGGGGTTAAACACGTGCGCCCAGCCACACGAAACCATAAAAGAAGGCATCAAATATGAGATTATCTCTGGGTGCCGTAATTGCTATTTGCCTTGCTGGCCTGCAGTTTTTGGCCGTGCTGACGGTTGTGTTATTATCATACATCACATCGGAAAAGGTTTTGTTAAACCATGCGCGCAACTTGCTGTCTGATCAAGGATACAATGCCATTCTGCACTCGCAGGGGTTTTTAGACCCTGCACGCAGTACTGCGGAATTGGCAAAACGGTTAGCAGAAAACAATGTTATCGCCAGCGATAACCCCGAAGCGTTGGAAAAGCTGTTGTTCCAGCAACTGCAATTAGCACCACAGTTTTCTGGCGTTTATATGGGGGACGAGGCGGGTAACTTTGTCTACGTCAGTCGCGTTGATGGCCCGGCGCAATATCGTACCAAAATTGTGCGTTACAGCGGTGATCAGCGCAGCACGCAATTGCTGTGGCGTGACAGCGATTATAACATTGTTGACGATGTTATCGACGCCACGGACATGTATGATCCCCGCACCCGCCCGTGGTACATTCGTGCCAAAGAAAAAGGGGATATTATTTGGACTGACCCCTATATCTTCTTTTCGTCGCAACGCCCTGGCATTACCGCCGCATCGCCTGTTATTGGGCGCGGTAGTGCGCTGCGCGGTGTTGTGGGCGTCGATATTGAAATTCAGGCGATTTCGGAATTTTTGTCGCAATTAAATATTGGGGCATCAGGTGCGGCAATGATTTTGAACCGCAACGGCGACGTCATTGCCCACCCCAATTCGGATTTGATCAAGATAGAGAGCGCGGACGGGAGTTTTAAGTTTGCGAGCATTGATGAAATCAAAGACCCCGTTGCAAAAACCGCTTTCGGGGGCCTGACCAAATTTGAGGTGGTCAATATCGATCGCGAAATTCAAGCTCAATTTGTCTATCAAGGTGACAATTATGTTTCTGCGCTGATCCCTGCTCAGAATGCGGATATACCGTGGACAATTGCGATATATGCACCAGAGGACGATTTTATCGGCGGGATCAAAGAAAACCGCGTCCGCAACATCTGGATCGCAGCAGGGGTTGCATTATTGACGGGTATGGTGGGGCTAAAACTTGCCAGCTTTATTAACCAACCCGTCCGCGAATTTGCCCGTAGCACAAAACAAGTGTCACAAGGTCATCGTGCTTCTGATGCGGTTGCATCAAATCGTTACCCTGAATTACAGGCGGCCAATGAAACCCTGATCGAACAAGTCGAACAGCGGCAGAATTTTGAACGTGAATTTGGTCTGACATTCGATTTGGCATCACGCGGCATGGCACAGATTGACGCACAATCAGGCCGATTTATTCGCGTGAATAAACAGCTGACTGACATTTTGGGATATACCCCTGAACGATTACTAACGTTATCGCTGAATGACATATTGCACCGCGATGCAGTGGCCACGAACCACGCTTTTCAAGACATGGTGAATTCCGATTTTGAGTATATCCAAGAGAGCCGTTGTGTGCGCATGGATGGATCATCGGTTTGGTTGCGCATCAATGCAATTTTGATCAGGGATCAAATGGGCACCGCCCTGCACGCAGTGGCAACGATTGATGACATTACAGCGCAAAAGGTGGCGGATACTAAAATCAACGAATTGAACAGAGACTTGTCCCATTACTCGCGTGTTGGAATGATGGGAAAAATGGCATCCGGTTTGGCACATGAATTGAACCAACCCCTGACTGCTATTACCCAAAATGCTGATGCGGCGTTGTCGACATTAAAAGGTGATGAAAAACCCAATCCAGAGTTGGTTGAAATCTTGACAGAACTGGATGCACAGGCCCATCGTGGCGCGGATATTATCCGCGCTTTGCGGGGGTTCGTGTCCAAAGACAGCGGCGACGTTGCACCGTTTGATTTTAGCGAATTGGTTGACCAAGCATTCAGCCTGGTCAACCCAGAAGCACGCCAACACAGCATCGCCATGCATTTCGACGCGCCCACCCTGCCCATGGCGTATGGCAATCGCATTCAAGTGGCGCAGGTTTTGGTAAACTTGTTGCGCAATGCCATTCAGGCAATTGCGGATAAAAGCACAAAATTACGAGAAGTCGTGGTGACAGCCCATGTTCGGCAATCAATACTGGAAGTGTGGGTCGATGATACCGGTGGTGGGGTCGATCCAAGTATCGATCTGTTTGTACAATTCGAAACCAGCAAACCCGATGGTATGGGATTAGGATTGTCATTCAGCCGTGACATAATTGAATCTGGTGGCGGAAAATTGTGGTATGATGATAGTCTTGTCACAAAATCACGGTTCTGTTTTACAATCCCGACACACACAGGAGGCGGCGATGCCTGACCAAAATTTGACAGTGTTTTTGGTCGATGATGATCCTGACATCCGCTCGTCACTATCGCGGGCGCTAAAAAAACGGGCATATTCGGTGGAATCTTTTGCCTCTGCGGCAGCATTTTTGGATGTGTTTGATGGCACCCGCACGGGGTGTGTGTTGTTGGATTATGGCATGAGCAATATGAACGGGCTGGAGTTGCAGCAAAACCTGATAGATGCGGGGCATTCAATCCCCATCATCTTTATCACGGGGCATGGTGGCATTGCCGAATCCGTTAAGGCAATGAAGGCAGGTGCGGTGGATTTTCTGGAAAAACCATTTCGCCAACAGACATTGATCAATTGCATCGACGAGGCATTCGCCAAGGCATTAATGTTCCAAGAAGTTGCCGCAAAATCCAAAATCCACCACGAAAATTTTGCACGCCTGACCAGCCGTGAAAAAGAGATTGCTCAATTAATGGTCTTGAACTCTTCGTCGATTTCAAGCAAGGAAATCGGCCGTCAATTAACCATCAGCCCCCGCACAGTCGATCATCACCGTGCCCGAATTTTGGAAAAGATGGGAACGAACTCTGTGGCCGAATTGCTCGATATTTGCCTGCGTGCCAATGTGTTTAGGGGCAGTTTATGAAACCCTTTAAGCTGACGGTCGCACCCAATGGTGCCCGCTTGCAAAAATCTGATCACCCCGCCCTGCCCATCAGCATTGCAGAAATTGTTGCCTGTGCGCGTGATTGTTTTGTCGCAGGCGCCGATGAAATTCACCTACATGTCCGTCATTCTGATGGCTGTCACAGTTTGGATGCGGGGCAGTACAGCGAAGCATTAACGGAATTGGCGCTGGTCGTTCCAGAAATGTCAGTACAAATCACAACCGAGAGTGCGGGTGTCTTTGACGTTGATGCGCAACTGGCGTGCCTGCAATCCTTGAAACCATCGGCGGCCAGCATTTCTGTGCGTGAAATGGCACGTAATGCGGACTTAGCTAAGCGCGTGTATGGCCTTTGCGCCGATGTTGGAACGAATGTGCAGCACATCCTGTATTCCCCAGAGTGCGTAACGCAATTGCTGAAATGGCGGGCAGACGGCACAATTCTTGCGGCACAAAAAGATGCGATTTTCGTACTTGGCCACTACAACCCGCCAGTTTTAGCAACGCCTAGTCATTTGGATGTATTCCTGAATGCGATCGATGGGCACGACATCACATGGTCGGCCTGTGCGTTTGGCCTAAATGAACACGCTTGTCTGAGCCGCGCCATCCAAATGGGTGGTCATGCGCGGATCGGGTTTGAAAACAATCATCAATCTGCGGACGGCAAAATATTCGCAGATAACTCTGCATCCATAACCGCCTTTTTGGCGCAACAAGGTTAACATGAAATGTCCCACGTCTTTCCACGCCACTGTAAATCTCAATTGCCCACCGCTGTTTCTGGCGATGGCTGTTACCTGATCGACGCCGATGGCAAACGTTATTTCGACGGTTCTGGTGGCGCGGCGGTTTCCTGTTTGGGGCATTCCAATCAACGGGTCAGGGACGCGATTAAAACACAGGTCGATCAACTCGCTTTTGCGCATACGGGATTTTTGACATCTGACCCTGCGGAAAAGTTAGCCGATCTTCTGATCGAACACGCGCCGCAAAACCTAGAGCGGGTTTATTTCGTTTCAGGTGGATCCGAGGCCGTCGAAGCCGCCATAAAACTCTCGCGCCAATCGCATCTAGAGAATGGCAAAACAAAACGCCGCCACATCATCGCACGTCAACAAAGCTATCACGGTAACACCTTGGGTGCGTTGGCCGCTGGTGGCAATCAATGGCGCCGTCAACAGTTTGATCCATTGCTCATTAACATCAGCCACATCGCCCCTTGCTATGAGTATTTTCATCGTAAAAATGATGAAACCGCGTATCAATATGGCCAACGCGCCGCACAGCAGTTAGAGGATGAAATCCTCCGTCTTGGTGCTGATACGGTCATGGCATTCATCGCCGAACCCGTCGTCGGTGCTACATTGGGTGCGGTACCGTCCGTTGACGGATACTTCACTCGTATTCGCGAAATTTGCGATCAATACGGTGTGCATTTAATTTTGGACGAGGTGATGTGCGGTATGGGTCGCACCGGTCATTTGTTTGCTTGTGCGCATGATAATGTCGAACCCGATATATTATGTATCGCCAAAGGTTTAGGCGCGGGTTATCAACCGATCGGTGCCATGCTTTGTAGTGGCAAAATTTACGAGGGCATCGCCAATGGAACGGGTTTTTTCCAACACGGTCACACCTATATTGGCCATCCGACCGCTTGTGCTGCTGGATTGGCGGTTGTGTCAGAAATCGTCGAAAATAACCTGCCACAACGGGTGCAAATCATGGGTGCAAAACTAAATAGCGCACTGAATGCATCCTTTGGGCAGCATCCCAATGTGGGTGATATTCGGGGGCGGGGATTGTTCCAAGGTATAGAATTGGTGGCGGATCGCGAAACCAAAACACCCTTTGATTCCAGCCGCGCTATTGCGGGGAAAATCAAAAAACACGCATTCGAGGCGGGGTTGATTTGTTATCCTATGCCAGGAACGCGCGATGGCAAAAGCGGCGATCACATCTTGTTGGCGCCACCGTTTATCATCACAGAGGATCAGATTGGCGAGGTTGTTGAAAAGCTCGGCATCGCCATAAAACAGGCCCTCGACGCATAACTTTACTTTGAATAAATATTTCCAGCGGAGCGAAACCGCTGGGCAACGCCCGACTTTTCTCGTGATCGCAAAGTGATCTCATTCTGGCAACAATTATCCTAATGCCTTTACCGCATCGCTGGCTAATGCTTCGATCACATCCCAATCCTGTGCTTTAACCGCACTGGATGGTGCCACCCACGAACCGCCAACACAAATCACATTTGACGATGCTAAATAATCAGGCGCGTTTGCCAATGATACGCCACCCGTTGGGCAAAACGTGATTTGCGGCAATGGCGATGCTAGGGATTTCAAAAACGGTGCTCCACCTGCCGCTTGTGCAGGGAAGAATTTTTGAACCGTGTATCCACGCTCCATCAAAGCCATTGCTTCGGTTGCGGATGTTGCGCCCGCCAACAGTGGCAAACCATGCGCTTCGCAGGCGTCAATCAATGCATCTGTGGCACCCGGCGAAACGCCGAACGTCGCACCTGCCGCAACTGCATCTTCAACATCTTGGGGTGTGATTAATGTCCCCGCGCCAACAATTCCACCCTTAATCTTCGCCATAATAGCGATCACATCCAACGCGTATTTGGTGCGCAGTGTCACTTCAAGTACCGGCAATCCACCACGCACCAAGGCCGTGCCCAATCCATGCGCCGCTTCTAAATCATCCACGACCAAAACGGGAATCACAGGTGCCATTTGACATAATTCAAAATTGCGTTTGCTGGCCTGTGTGCCTGTTATCTTGCCCATCTTGCTCTCCTAAAAATTAAAAACCGAGGCACCCGACTCTGCTGGTCCGGCATTCTTGCGGAACAAGTCAAACAACTCACGCCCCAAGCCAATATTATTTTTACTCAAATTTGGATGGATAATTTGGCGCGCAAAAATCGCATCGTCTTGTACTGATAAAACACCTGTCATCGCGTCCACGGTCACCATATCGCCGTCTTGTAGATACGCAATTGGGCCATCATCTAAAGCCTCTGGCGTCACATGAATTGCTGCGGGAACTTTACCCGATGCGCCCGACATGCGCCCATCGGTGACCAAGGCCACTTTGATCCCACGTTCCTGTAAAACTGCTAAACATGGTGTCAGATTGTGCAGCTCAGGCATGCCATTGGCGCGCGGTCCTTGATACCGCACGACGACAATGACATCGCTATCAAGTTCACCGGCGCGAAACGCATCCAACACCGGCTTTTGATCGTGGAACACACGCACTGGTGCTGTGATAAAACGACGTTCTGGCACCACAGCGGACACTTTCATGACCGCAGATCCCAAATTGCCATTTAGATCAGACAAGCCACCCGATTTTTGAAATGGATTGGGAACGCTGGCGATAATTTTGTCGTTCAACGCGGCATTTACACCTGCGTGCCAATCCAACTTACCATCAATCAGCTTGGGATCTTTGGTATATTCATTCAGGCCACTGCCTGTAATTGTCGTTGTGTCCTCGTGCAATAATTTGGCGTTTAACAATTCGGAAATAACCAACCCTAAACCGCCCGCTGCATGGAAATGGTTCACATCAGCCAAGCCATTGGGATAAACCCGCGCCAACAATGGCACCAGCGCAGAGATACCCGCGAAATCGGACCAATCCAAAATAATACCCGACGCACGCGCCATGGCGATCAGGTGAATCAACAAGTTCGTTGACCCGCCAGTCGCCATCAATCCCACAATTCCATTCACATAGGCCTTTGCATCCAACACATGCGCCACGGGAATGTAGTCATCGCCCAAATCCGAAATTTCCAAGGCACGCCGTGCACCGTACATGGTCAATGCATCGCGCAACGGTGTATTTGGGTTTACAAAACTTGACCCTGGCAAATGCAATCCCATGAATTCCATCAACATCTGATTGGTGTTTGCAGTGCCATAAAACGTGCATGTGCCCGGGCCGTGATAGCTGGCCATTTCGGACGCCATCAAATCGCAACGTTCCGCTTTGCCCTCGGCGAAACGTTGACGAATTTTGGCTTTGTCATCGTTACCCTGGCCTGTGGTCATTGGCCCCGCGGGCAAAAATATCGCGGGTAAATGCCCAAACGTTGCCGCGGCAATCACCAAGCCAGGTACGATTTTATCGCAAACGCCCAGATAAATCGTGCTGTCAAAAACGTTATGCGACAGGCCAATGCCTGCGGACATCGCAATTGCGTCACGGCTGAACAATGACAATTCCATGCCTGTCTGCCCTTGGGTAATGCCATCACACATGGCGGGTACACCCGCCGCCAC
>TARA_R110002096_G_scaffold7102_14_pt1 | contig 24621 bp, 26 predicted proteins | sample TARA_R110002096 | Tara Oceans TARA_R110002096 (sample SAMEA4397295) | marine metagenome | biome: Polar Biome; feature: [DCM] deep chlorophyll maximum layer (ENVO:01000326); material: water (ENVO:00002006), including particulate matter (ENVO:01000060) such as... | depth 35 m
CTCACTAAGATCATCTACTATTTGATCCTCCCAAGAGCGTCAAGCCGACTTTGATTAACATGCACAAATTAAGTGCTATAGGACAGTCTCTGACTAAGGTATTGCCAATACTTATATTTTCAATAACGCAGCTTGTCACTATTATGCCTTTAATAAGGTGCTGTCAGACTAATCTAACTCGTCTCAAAGTACCAGATTTACAGAACCCTAGGGAGCACAGATTTGGAACCACTCAGTCAGAGCAGCGCTGCGTTTCTGCTTGAAAACTTGTCTGGTTTCTAAATGTCTTTCATGATTGAAGTGATTGTATATTTGACTGTGGTAACTGACGAACTTCTGTAAGGTCGCCGCCGTTTTGAAGCGTTGCATTGCGCGTTCTCGTCGTCGAAAAGACAGATGTGAATTCTCACATCTGTTGTTAGATCGCCCACCCCAAAGCTGTCTATCGGCAACCCCAATCTCACGAAAAGCGGCACCGTAGGATGGCAACTTATCGGCTGTGATAACCATTGGCGAACCGTGTTTACGCATTGTTTTTATGAGAAATTTCTTCGCTGCTACCTTATTGCGTCGTTTGGTAACATAACATTCAAGCACCTCACCTTCATGATCAACCGCACGACAAAGATAAAACCTTTCGCCGTTTATTTTCACGAACACTTCATCTAAATGCCATTGCCAATTTGAGTGGTGCCCTGCCCGCTTCTTTCGTATTTCTTTGGCAAACTCTGCGCCAAATCTATTCTCCCAAAACCGCACAGTTTCATGGCAAATATCGATACCTCGCTCGGATAAGATATCTTCAACTTGACGAAAACTAAGCGGGTAACGCACGTAACACATCACCGCCAAACGGATGATTTCAGGGCTGATTTTGAAATATTTGAATGGATTATGTGTTGTCATTCACCAGAATTAGGGATTGGCCGATTGGCAGTCAAGTTTGTCTGACAATGCCGGTTTTTACGCTGTTTCATCAAATCGGCAACGCTGTGGTGTCTTTGATTTCTTCCATCACAAAACTGGCCGAAACATCTGCAATATCAACCCGCGCCGTCAGCTGTTTATAAAACCGATCATAGGCCACAATGTCAGACACCCGCACTCGCAGAACATAATCCAGATCGCCCGTAGTGCGATAAGCGCCCATGATTTCAGGCATATAGCGTACTGCATCCTGAAATTGCGCCGTCCATTCGGCCGAATGCGCCAAGGCACGGATCATCACAATCGCATGTAATCCCAACCCCAAAGCCTGTGCGTTCAACAACGCCACCTTGCCCTGTATAACACCCGCCTCTTCCAGCATTTTAACACGCCGCCAACACGCATTGCGCGACATCGACACCTGTTCCGACAGCTGATCCACACTCAAACTGGCATCATTTTGCATCAATCGTAGGATTTTGCGATCTATCCCATCTATTTCATGTTTCATATTGGGATAATATCCCATAAAGTTCGCAATTACAATAACACTTTGGGACAACTCCACATCCAATTACACATATAGTAATTTGAAACAGGAGCATCCAAATGTCACAAAAAATCGCCCAACTCTTCACCGCCCATCCCGCATCAGTTGATGAAACTTTCATCGAACATTTTTGGTTCGCTCTGACCTTCAGTTTTTGGCTATTTGCGGCGGCTGGTGCGGCGTTTATACACGCTATCCTTCCGTTCATGTTCGAAAAGACAGGTAGCCAAATAATCACCAAACTTTACAACCGCATTCACAGCCGTGGGACATAACACGCGTCCGCGCGGCGGTGTTGGAGCGGTTATTGCAACTTGTTGTTTAACTGTTCCAACATTCTAAGACAGGTGATCATTTGATCTTCGGTTACGAACTCATCTGGCTTGTGCGCCTGTTCAATACTGCCCGGCCCACATAATACCGAACTGATCCCTGCCCGCGCAAATAATCCCGCCTCTGTGCCAAAGGCGACCACTTCTGTAGAATTGCCCCCTGTCAGCTCTTGAACGATTTTCACAGCTTCGCTGTCTGGCTCTGGTTCTAAGCCTTCGGTTTCGATACACACCGTTTCAATCACGTCCGCAATCGGCGATTTTGCCTGCATTTCGGGGCGTAATTCTTCGTCGACGAAACGGCACATCTGGGCGCGCAACCATTCGCGATCACTGCGTTGCACAACCCGCATTTCCCATTCGATCTCGGCCAAACTGGGCACCACGTTATGCGTACTGCCCGAATGGCACGAACAAATGGATGATGTTGAATAGGGCGGAATAAACCGCGAGTTTAGTGGTGCCATAGCGGGCAATTGCGCCCGCACCTCCATCAACTTACTCATAAATTTATGCGCATATTCCAATGCATTCACGCACAGATCGGGATTGCTGGAATGTCCCTCGACGCCGCGAAACTCGGTGGTGTATTCGCACATTCCCTTGTGCCCCTCGATGATCCGCATCGACGTGGGTTCACCGATAATGCACACACTTGGCTTTAATCCGCGTTTAATCAACTGGTTCACCAACACGCGCGCGCCCAAACACCCAACTTCCTCGTCGTATGTAAACGCGAAATGCACAGGCCGCTTTAAATCCATCGCCGCATATTTTGGCGCCATCGCCATTGCGGCGGCCACAAAACCCTTCATGTCACACGTTCCACGCCCAAACAGCGCCCCATCTTGGCGTACCATTTTGAACGGATCACGCGACCATTTTTGCCCTTCGACAGGCACAACATCCGTATGCCCAGACAGGATTATCCCCCCATCCGTTTCAGGCCCCAACGTGGCAAAAATATTCGCTTTTCCCGCCGCCTCGGACGTGATTTCTATTCGCGCACCCAATGCGCGGAAATAATCCGCAATCCAATCAATACAATCGCGATTGCTGTCACTCGACACCGTCGGAAACGCAATCAAGCGGTCCATTAAACCCAACGTTTTCGCCAAATCGGTCATATCACGCCTTCACAAACAACTGTCGCGGCACATTCGCCAAAGGTTCAGCGACACCGCTGTTACGAATGCGCAACGTCTCTGTAATCTCTAACCCCCATTTTTCCATCCACAACGCGGGCATAAAATGGAACGTCATATTGGGTTGCAACACGGTTTCATCGCTGGGTCGAATGGAATACGTCCGCTCACCCCAATCAGGGGGGTAACTGATACCAATTGGATACCCACAACGGCCTTCGCGTTTCACCCCATGCTTTTTCAACACCGCATAAAACGCCCGTGCAATGTCGCCCGTGGTATTGCCCGCGACAGCCTTTGAAATCCCTGCATCGATGCCTTCTAAAACCACCTGTTCGGCGAAGGACATATCGCGGGGCGGCTCACCCAACCAAATCGTGCGGCTCAGCGGCACATGGTAATGGCGATGAACGCCGGCGATTTCAAAAAACGTACAGGAATCATTCGGGATCGGTTTGTCTGTCCAGGTCAAATGCGCGGCGGTGGATTCCATGTCCGTTGGCAACAACGGGCAAATCGCGGCGTAATCCCCGCCAAATAATCCATCCTCATCCTCGCCGCCCCAAATGCCTGTGTGATAAATCTCTGCCGCTACTTCGTTCTTGCGTTTGCCAACCTCGAACACATCCAAAATCTTGGCGTGCATGCGCTCCACAATCTGCCCTGCACGGCGCATATATTTCAACTCTTGCGATGATTTCACCGCGCGGCACCAATTCACCAATGCAGTGGCGTCAATCACACCGCCCCCGTGCGCACCCGATAAAACATAATGCGCCTTGGCCGAATAATAATAATTCTCCATTTCCACACCCAGCGTCCGATCACCCCACCCATAATCCGCAATCACGCGCGCCAAATCAGACATCGCATGCAGATCAGACATCACATAATCGTCCGAATATCCGTGAATACGATCTAAATCCATGTAACAGGTCATCGTGGCACCAATCGCATCCATCTTGCGACCCCAAAAAACGGGATCGCCTGACGGGCCAATGATCACGCCCTGATGCACATAAAAACTCCAGCCGTCATAACCGGTCAACCACGCCATATTGCTGGGATCGCAGGTGAACAAAACATCGATGCCCTTGGCATCCATAGCGGTGCGAACAGCAGCCAATCTGGCGGCATATTCACGTCTCTCGAAGGGGAGTTCTAGATTTTGCATACCGAATGATTAGCCAAATTTTTGCATTACGCAAAAGAAAAGGGCCGCCAATGGCGACCCTGATGCATTTTTTTTGGATCAGACTACTGTGTAACGGTGTCGACCAATTCTTTAACGGCATCGGCGACGCCTTCTTTGACCGCATCTTTCACAACGTCTTCTGCTGATTTGGCGGCCTCGACGGCAGCTTCTTCAGCAGCTTTCATTGCGGCTTCATCAGCCAGCTTTGCAGCAGCCTCTTCGGCCATTTCAGCAACTTTCGCAGCAGCTTCTTCGGCCATTTTTGTGGCTTCTTCTGCAATCCTAGCAGCTTCTGTTTCAGCCATCTTCGCCGCATCATCCGCAGCTTTTTGTGCAGCAGCAGCGGCCGCTTCTTCGGCTTTTTTGGCTGTCGCCATTTCAGCGTCTTTCGCAGCTTGTGCTATGCTGGCTTCGTTGGCCATTTGTGATTTGTTGTAAAAATAGAAACCGCCACCCGCAAGTACGACCAAGACAATCAAAGAGATAATTTTGTTCATCGATAAACTCCAAAAATTCCGCCCGCCGAGTTATCCAACGGTTCTCAATAGGGATTTGGGTAACTTCATCCCATAATACAAGTAAAATAAGCATTTTTTTCGCAATTAGCTTGACCTGCGCGGTTTCCCGCTTCAAAGGATATGACTTGAACATCAGGGGTTTCCCCCTATTATGTTTAAGCACATTGGATATTAAAAGGACCAAGTACCATAGCTCGTAGACCCCACAACGCGCCACCCCAGCGCGACACAGGACCCCGCGCGAACGATCGCGTAATCGCCCCAGAAATCAGATTGATCGGAGCAGACGGTGAAAACGTCGGCGTCGTCACCCCTGCCCGTGCCAATGATATGGCACGCGAGGCTGGATTAGATCTGGTTGAAATCTCGCCAAATGCCAACCCGCCCGTGTGTAAGATCATGGATTTGGGTAAGTTCAAATATGAACAGCAAAAACGCGAAGCAGAGGCACGCAAGAAACAAAAAACTATCGAAATCAAAGAGGTTAAATTCCGTCCAAATACGGATATTCACGATTTCGAAGTGAAAATGCGTAATGTTTATAAGTTTTTGGAAAATGGCGACAAGGTGAAAATCACCATGCGTTTTCGTGGCCGTGAAATGGCGCACCAAAACTTGGGTCTTGATTTGCTAAAACGGGTTCAGGCCGCTGTGCTTGAAGCCGAAGCAGGCAAAATCGAAAATCACCCAAAAACAGAAGGGCGTCAAATGACCATGTTGATCGGCCCCATTACAAAATAACGCCGCACAACGCGAATTTATTCAGGCCGTTCCAATTGGAGCGGCCTTTTTGTTTGTCAAAAATCCACCAACGCCCTAGTGCTGTTGCATGATCCGAAAACTCACTCCACAAAACCCCATGGCACAAGCCGCCTTATTAATGATCTTGGCTGTATTGTTTTTCACCCTGATGGACGCCACCGCCAAAGGATTGTCACAACGATACCACCCGATCCAAGTGATCTGGGCGCGTTACTTCTTTCAAATGGTCTTAACATTAATCCTGCTTGCACCGCGCCTCTCGACATTGCTGGTAACGCGGCATTTCTCCATGCAACTGATGCGATCGTTGTTCCTGTTCGGTGGTACGTTGGGGTTTTTCACATCCATCGCCCTGATGCCATTAGCCACCGCCACCGCCATATTCGAGGTCGCACCCCTGTTCATCACAATCGCTGCCTTTTTCATCCTACGTGAACACGTCGGCCCGCGCCGCATTATTGCAGTTTTAATGGGTTTACTGGGGGCCATGGTGATCATTCGACCCGGCTCAGACGCCTTTACCCCCATCGCAATTTTGCCAATGTTCGCCGCCGCCTGTTACGCAGGCTACGCCATTTCCTCGCGCCTATTGGGACACCAAGAAGATCAGTGGACAAATTTTATCTATACGGGGCTAATTGGCACAATTTTAATCAGCATCGCGGTGCCATTTGTCTGGCAAACACCGTTTTTAATCGATTGGCTGTGGTTTGCAGGGATTGGCATCTTGGGCATGATTGCGCATCTGTTATTACTGCGTTCATTGATGCTGGGCGAAGCGTCGTTCGTGGCGCCCTTCGCCTATGTCAGCATGGCGTTCAGTGCCTTGTGGGGCTTTCTATTCTTTAACGAAGTTCCCGATATTTATGTCGTGATCGGTGCGACAATTATCATCGGTGCAGGTTTATTTATTTGGTATATCGAAAGTCGCCAAATCAGGAAAAAGACCAGTTTGGAACAGACGGTCAAACACCTTTAATTCGGCACCCGACGCGCCACCATCACCGGGCCGAACCGTTTGCCCTGTACGATCACGGCGTATTCACCATCACCCGGTAAGGTCGCATTGATTTTGTCAGGTTTGCTGGTGTCCCATTTCCCAATAATGTCAAAACGTGTGACCGTATTGATATAATCAATCGTCTTACCGGCATTTTCACCACGCTCAATGCGCACAATTTCACTTGGAGTATATTGAACCAAGCTGACGTCAGCATCACCAAGATCTTGAAAATTCGCGGACAGTGACAACGTCACCTTTTGGCCATTGCGCACAATATCAAGGGTCGCAGGCTCGTTCCACCCGTGCAAGGATTTAACTTGTTTATAAATCTTCTCGGCCGATTTCCCAACACCGCCGGCAACTTCGCTTGCGCCGTTGAAAATCATCTGCGGGGTGACGCGGCGCGAACGATTGATGATCTGCGCATTATAGCTGGCCTGACGTTCGCCGAATTTCGCAATCGCGAATTTATCTTTCCAACCTAAATAATCCCAATAATCTACATGCAACGACAGCGCCAAAATATCGTCTTGTTTGGCTAATTTGGACAGGATTTTATCTGCGGGTGGGCATGATGAACACCCCTGCGAAGTGAACAGCTCTATAACAACAAGCGAATTATTTGGTGTCTCGGCCTGCGCCATTGTCGCGGCCGCGATTGTGGCCGCCACGATTACTGTTACGTACTTCATTCCAGATTCCTTTGCTCCATTGCATTGAACATAGGAAAATCGGCTCATAATGGCGAATAAATAAAACGCGAGGATTATGTTACAAAAACCAAATCCAACGCCCCGTGGTGGCAAAATAATCCTCGGCCTCTTGCCCCAACGCCTCACGCAATTTGCGCTCTTCTGGGATGACAAAATTCTTTTGCAGATGAAAAAATAACGCGATCGCAGGGATTAACGCCTGCAATGACCCCAAAGTCAAACCAATACCAAAGGTCAGAACAACCATACCCAAATACATCGGATTACGCGAAAACTTAAACAACCCCTCGACGATCAACTTACTGGGCTTTTGGCGTGGCAGGATTGTCGTTTTTTTGCGCTTAAACCAGATGATCGGCGCGACGATCAAATACACTCCGGCCGCAATCAACCCCGTATCAATGGCGCGGAAATTAAAAATCGCCAATGGAAAAATGTAATGCAAAACAAATGTCGCCAGAATCGCAATCAGCGTCCACACAGGCGGCAGTTTCAACAAATGAGCCATGGTAATCCTCTCGTTTAAACGCAAAGAGCACGCCATTGGCGTGCTCTTCAAGTCCATTTTTATTTTTGCCTACGCTTCTTTGGCCAAGTTGCGCAAAACATAATGCAAAACACCACCATGTTCCAAATACTCGATCTCGATTTCGGTATCGATCCGCGATTTCAACGTGATCTCTTTCACATCGCCATTTGGATAGGTAATCGTACACGGCACCATTGATTGTGGTTTAATGTCACCTTCCAACTCGCCAATTGAAACAGTCTCATCACCTGTCAGCGCCAGCGTTTTACGTGTGTCACCGTTGGTGAATTCAAACGGGATAACGCCCATACCAACAAGGTTCGAGCGGTGAATACGCTCAAAGCTCTCGGAAATAACGGCCGATACACCCAACAGGTTCGTCCCTTTCGCCGCCCAGTCGCGCGAAGAACCCGCACCGTATTGTTCGCCCCCAAAGATCACCAATGGAATGCCCGCCGCTTTATACGCCATCGCCGCATCATAGATTGATGTTTTCACACCATCAGGGCCTTTGGTATAACCACCCTCGACGCCATCCAGCATTTCGTTCTTGATGCGAATATTGGCGAATGTGCCACGCATCATTACTTCGTGGTTACCACGGCGTGAACCGTAGCTGTTGAACTCGCGCAGTGGCACTTGACGATCAATCAAATACTGACCCGCTGGTGAACTCTCGGCAAATCCACCCGCAGGCGAGATGTGGTCGGTTGTGATCATATCACCCAAGACGGCCAAAACTTTGGCGCCTTTGATGTCCGAAATCACACCGGGTTCCGCCGACATGTTTTGGAAATACGGTGGGTTCTGCACATAGGTCGACGCAGGTGGCCAATCATATGTTTTGGCATCCGTAGTTTCCACAGCCTGCCATTTTTCGTCGCCCTTAAACACATCCGCATATTTGGATTGGAATGCTTCGCGAGTCACAGTTTTTTCAACCATTTCAGCAACTTCTTGGGTGGTTGGCCAAATATCTTTCAGGTAAACATCGTTCCCATCTTTATCCACGCCAATCACGTCGGACGCCAAATTGATGTCCATCGTACCTGCAATCGCATAGGCCACGACCAATGGCGGCGATGCCAAATAGTTGGCACGCACATCAGGTGATATACGGCCTTCAAAGTTGCGGTTGCCTGACAAAACAGCCGTCGCAACCAAATCACCTTCGTTGATCGCATCCGAAATCTCGGCCTGCAATGGCCCCGAATTCCCGATACACGTGGTACAACCGTACCCCACAAGGTTAAACCCAATTGCATCCAGATCTTTTTGCAAATCAGCTGCTTCCAGATAGGCAGAAACAACCTGTGAACCGGGTGCCAGTGATGTCTTCACCCATGGTTTACGGTTCAGACCCAACGCCGCCGCCTTACGCGCAACCAAGCCTGCGCCGATCATAACATACGGGTTTGATGTGTTCGTACAGGACGTGATTGATGCAATCACCACCTTGCCGCTGTTCATGGCGTAATCTTCACCTTTAACAGCAACATCTTTGCCCATGGGACGCTTAAACGTATCTTCCATTTCCTTGGTGAACGCCGCTTTCGCACCGGTCAGGGCCACGTAATCTTGTGGGCGTTTAGGGCCAGAAATCGCAGGCACAATCGTGCCCATATCCAATGACAATGTGTCCGTGTAAATCGGTGCATAATCCGCATCACGCCAAAAACCGTTTTCCTTGGCATATGCTTCGACCAAGGCGATACGATCCTCGTCACGACCTGTTGTGGTCAGGTAACGGATTGTTTCGTTGTCCACAGGGAAGAAACCGCATGTTGCACCATATTCAGGTGCCATGTTTGCAATCGTTGCACGATCCGCCAATGGCAAACTGTCCAAACCAGAGCCGTAAAACTCGACAAATTTCCCAACAACACCCTTTTCGCGCAGTAATTCCACAACTTTCAGCACCAAATCCGTACCGGTAGTGCCTTCCATCATCGCGCCCGTTAATTCGAAACCAATCACTTCTGGGATCAGCATGGAAATCGGTTGTCCCAACATCGCGGCCTCTGCCTCGATGCCACCAACGCCCCAACCCAATACGGCCGCGCCGTTGACCATTGTGGTGTGGCTGTCTGTGCCGACCAATGTGTCAGGATATGCAATTTCAACGCCGTTTTGATCAACGTCTTTCCAAACAGTCTGTGACAAATACTCAAGGTTCACTTGGTGACAGATACCTGTTCCGGGCGGCACAACGCGGAAATTGTTAAACGCCTTTTGACCCCATTTCAGGAACGTATAACGCTCAAGGTTCCGTTCGTATTCACGATCCACATTCATCTGAAACGCACGTGGGTTGCCAAATTCGTCGATCATAACACTGTGGTCGATAACCAAATCAACAGGGTTTAATGGGTTAATCTTCTCTGGGTCACCGCCCAGCGCCATCAAACCATCGCGCATCGCCGCCAAATCAACCACAGCTGGAACACCGGTGAAATCTTGCATCAAAACACGTGCAGGGCGATATGCGATTTCGCGTGGGTTTTTACCGCCCTTCGCGCCCCATTCGGCAAACGCTTTGATGTCATCAACGGAAACCGTACGACCACCATCTTCAAAACGCAGCATGTTTTCCAACACAACTTTCAACGCCGCTGGCAGTTTGGAAAAATCCCCCAAACCCGCCGCAGTCGCTGCTGGGATTGAATAATAATCAACGGACTTGCCGCCAACTGTCAGGGTTTTGCGTGTTTTGCTGGTATCTTTACCGACTTGAACTGTCATTTCAGCCCTCCGAATAGGTTAGAAAATGGGATTGCGTGGCTTATGCGATAAAAACTGCCTCTGAGCAAGACTTATTTGGTATGCAATTGTATACTTATCGCCGCTCACCCGCAGGAACTGCGCAGGAAATATGATTTTCGTCGGGCACACTAATGTAATCCAACGTGCTGTCCCACATCCTGTCTGGGTGATAAGCGAAGTTGAAATCAAGGATCAACTTCCCATGCGGCGACATGCCAAAATCCGCACCCTTCACCGCATCCACCAAAATACGACCCGTGCGAAACGTGTCGCCACCCGCCGTTCCATCGCGAAACGGGATAAACAACCCCCCGCCATAACCTAACATCCAATAAACCGACAATTCACAGCCCAGCGCAGTTGCCAAACCAACCGTTTTTCCCAATTTTTGAAAATGCACAGGCCCGTCAGTGCCTAAATCCTGAAACTGCATCGACCCCTTTTCATCCGTCACATCCACCTCGAACCGAAACGCAGGGTTATATACAAACGCATTCAGGCCGCGAAACGCCATTTTCATTTCTGCGTTCAAAGGCGAACAGGGATGCGTAGCTAATAATTCATTGCGCCGCGCTTTCCACAATGCATGTGCTTCTGCATGATCATCAAACCCACGCAAAACCGCATACAGACTTTGCATCTGCAAGCGCCAATCCGCCAACTGACACGCACGCGGGCCGCTATAACCAATATCAGTCACTGAACCTGTCGCCTGCACGCTTCCCTCCTTGGAAAGATTAGGGTAGTTCCTATTATATGTTATTGCAGGTCTCAAATCTCAACTGTCAGCGTGCAGATAAATTGATTTTATCAGGCGTCTCCTTATCCGTGGACACAGGTGACTGCTTGATTTTACGTGGCCCTAATGGTGCGGGGAAAACCACATTGTTACGTGCGCTTGCGGGTCTTGGTGGCGTTGAAAATAACGAAAATACTGCCTTTTCAGGCCATTTGGACGCCATAAAATCCACCCTCACCGTGCAGGAAAATCTCACTTTTTGGGCGGGGATATATGGTGCGTCACATTGGCAGGCTGTCATGCAACAATTATCTCTTGATTCCTTGCAAACCCGTGCGGCGGGCGATCTGTCCGCAGGCCAAAAACGCCGCCTCGGCCTTGCGCGGATCTTATTGACGGACGCTTCCATCTGGTTAATGGACGAACCCACCGTATCACTGGACGCGGCCACATCTGACATCATCGTGGATGCCATTAAAACCCACTGCTCCAATGGCGGGGCGGCAATCATTTCCACCCATATTGATCTGAACATCGCCAATGCGCGCATCTTGAACGTCATCGATTTCGCGGCAAAACCATCGGATTACACCGATCCATTCCTCCAAGGGGTGTTCTGATGAAATCCCTGATCTTGCGCGACCTGAAACTGGCTTTTCGCTCTGGTGGCGGCTTTGCCCTTACCCTCGCGTTCTTTCTTATCGTGGTGATGTTTGTGCCCTTCGGTGTGGGTGCCAACCTTGACCTACTTGCCCGCATTGCACCTGGCATCCTGTGGATCGGCGCACTTCTATCCTGCCTGTTATCACTTGATCGCATTTTCCAACTGGATTGGGAGGATGGCACACTCGAGGCACTGGCCACATCCCCCATCCCCCTGTCAGGCATTGCATTGTCCAAGGCAACGGCGCATTGGATCACCACGGGATTACCGATCACAATCGCCGCGATCCCATTGGGGTATCTCCTAAACCTGCCCACGCAATCCTACACATGGCTGATCGCATCTCTCGCGCTTGGCACCCCCACTTTGTCATTCATCGGCGCATTCGGTGCGGCAATTACCGTGGGTATCAAACGCGGCGGTCTGTTGTTGTCCCTGCTCGTGTTGCCACTTTATATCCCCACACTGATGTTGGGCGCACAGGTCGTCGCCATCGGCACCCCAAACCCTGCACAACTTCTTGCGCTGGTCGCCGCCATATCCCTGTTGTCCATCGCATTAATCCCCTTCGCTTGCGCCATCGCGCTGCGCTCAAATTTACGTTAACAGATGTGACCACGTGACACTTCCATCCCCGCAAAAATAGGATAAACACTGCATATGTCTTTATGGGAATACGCAAATCCGGCCCGCTTTATGGCCCTCTCTGGTCGCATTCTGCCAACGCTGACCATCGCGTCGGCTGTGCTATTGCTCAGCGGTCTGATCTGGGGTTTTTTTGGAACGCCTGCGGATTATAAACAAGGCTCTACGGTCAAAATCATCTTCCTTCATGTCCCAACCGCCCTGATGGCCATCAACGCATGGTTAATGATGCTGGTGGCTTCGCTGATTTGGCTGATACGGCGTCATCATGTGTCCGCCTTGGCGGCCAAGGCAGCGGCACCCATCGGCATGACCATGACCCTGATCGCATTGGCCACAGGCGCGATTTGGGGCAAACCCATGTGGGGCACCTATTGGGCATGGGATCCACGTCTAACATCCTTCATGATCCTCTTGATCTTCTACTTTGGTTATCTTGCCCTGTGGGAAGCAGTCAGCGACAAAGATACCGCCGCCGACCTTACATCAATCCTGTGCATCGTCGGTTCTGTTTTCGCCGTGCTGTCGCGCTACGCGGTTAACTTTTGGTCACAAGGACTGCACCAAGGTGCGTCATTGTCACTGGACAAGGAAACACATGTCGATAACGCCTTCTACTTCCCCTTGCTGGTCAGTATGGCCGGCATGGTTTTACTGTTTGTCACGCTGGTGTTAATCCGCACTCGTACCGAAATCCGCACCCGCCGCTTGTCGGCTCTGCGCGCGCGCGAGGTTTAAAATGTTTGGCTTTGACAAATATACCAACACTGTTTTGATGGCTTACGGCGTTGCAATCGCAATGCTGGCCATCCTCATCGTCCTATCCCTAATGAAATCCAACCGCGTCAAACGCGAACTCGATGCACAAGAGGCAAAATCAAATGGTAAAAATTAAACCGCTCTATTTCGTTCCACCACTCATTTTCCTTGGCTTGGCCGCAACAATGTTCATCGGCCTTCTGCGCGACAATCCAGACGCATTACCCAGCCAAATGATTGGTCGCGACGCGCCCAAACTGACCGTAGAGCAATTGGACGACCTACCTCTGTTGACCGCCGCCGACCTGACCGCAGACGGCATCAAAATCGTCAACTTTTGGGCCAGTTGGTGCGCACCGTGCCGCGTCGAACACCCCAATATCTTGGCATTGGCCAATTTGGGCATCCCTGTTTACGGCGTGAACTACAAAGACACAACAAAACAAGCGTTGCAATTCCTTGAAAGCCTCGAAAACCCTTACACGAAAATTGGCACGGACGCTGGTCGCACTGGATTGGATTGGGGGCTATACGGCGTGCCTGAAACCTTCGTGATTGATGGCAATGGCAAGGTGCTGTTGCGCCACGCCGGTCCGGTGACACAACGCACCATGGCCGAAGATATATTGCCGCTCTTATCGAAATAAAAGCGGCAAAACTTTCTCTAGTTAGCTGACTTAAATATCCAACGCATCCATCGCCAAAACGGCATTCGCCGCTTCGGCGCCCTTTTTGACGAAATGTTTGGTATAAAATGCGATGTGATCTGGGCTCTCTTGGAACTCATGTGGCGTCAGCGACACCGAATAAACGGGCACGCCTGTATCTAAACTTGCACGTACCAAACCATCCACAACTGCTTGGGCGACAAACTCGTGGCGATAAATTCCGCCATTCACAACCAACGCGGCACAAACCACGCCGTCATATTTTCCGGTTTCGGCCATTTTTTTGGCAATCAGAGGCATTTCCAATGCTCCCGGTGCGTGGACCTCTTTCAGTTGACACTCACGTCCGCGTTTTTTCATTTCAGCTTCAAAGCCGATTTGCGTTTGATCCACAATGTCGGCGTGCCAACGTGCTTTTACAAATGCGATTTTAAGGGGTCTTGTCATTTTTGGGTCTCCTATCATAGACAAAACCCAAGGCGTAAGGCGCACAGATACGATCCATACACCCGTTCTCTACCATCCAGACTATAACTGTCGGCCAAGGAGTTCCACCTTTGTCTGCTGACCCCTCACAATGAGGGCGCTCGCGGGCTATTACCGCCGGTGGGGAATTACACCCCGCCCTGAGAATGGCTTAAATATACTATTAATTTTCCTGCCGTCCAGCCGGAATCGCGACTAGAATTGCGACATTAAAGACGCTATTTAAACAGGATGAGCAATTCTATCACCATCACCCGCCCCGACGATTGGCACCTGCACCTTCGCGACGGCGCTATGTTGGCAGGGATCGCGCCCGAAACCACACGCCACTTTGGTCGCGCAATCATCATGCCCAACTTGATTCCCCCTGTGGTCACCGCCGTGGACGCCGCCCGCTACCGCGACCGCATCTTGGCCGCGCGTCCCGCTGGTTCAAACTTCGAACCCTTAATGACGCTCTACCTTACGGATAAAACCGATCCAAACGACGTCGCCGCCGCGTTCAGCGATGGCCTGATTCACGCCGTAAAATACTACCCTGCGGGCGCTACAACAAATTCAGACAGCGGTGTCACCGACATCAAAAACGTCATGCCTGTGTTGGAAAAAATGGCGCAAATCGGCCTCACTCTATGCATCCACGGCGAAGCCACCGATCCCGCAATCGACATTTTTGACCGCGAGGCCGTGTTCATCGACACCACCCTTGATCCATTGCGCCGCGCCTTACCCGAACTCAACATCACGTCCGAACACATCACGACCAAGGACGGTGTTGATTACGTCAAAAGCCAGCCCAAAAACCACGGTGCAACGATCACAACGCATCACTTGATGATCAACCGCAACCACATCTTGGTCGGTGGCATCAAACCGCATTACTACTGCCTGCCCGTCGCCAAACGCGAAGAACACCGCATCGCTCTACGCGCCGCCGCCACATCGGGCGACAAACGTTTCTTCCTTGGCACCGACAGCGCGCCCCACACCGACCCCGCCAAAGAATCAGGTTGCGGCTGTGCAGGTTGCTTCACCGCAACAAACACCATGGCATTACTGGCACATGTGTTCGACCAAGACGGCGCATTACCAAGTTTGGAAAAATTCGCCTCCCTCAATGGCCCCGCACATTATGGCCTATCCCCAAACGCCGACAAAATCACCCTGATAAAATCAGACACTCCGGTGATTTACCCCGATAAAATCCAAACAGGCGAAGGCCCCGTCACGGTGTTCAACCCCGGTCACGACATCCATTGGCAGGTCGCAGATTAACTTACTGAAATATCAGGTTTGCAGGACACAGGAAAATTCATAGACCGCGCAATGAAACAGTATTTGTGGATTTCCCCGTGAATATCATGCGCACGCTGAACATCACCACCCGTTTCAATCACAATTTTTGGCTTCAGCGTGGCGCTTAAAAACCGCCCCGACCCATCCGGCATATTCTCGCCCGCGCCAATCGGCTGATCCTCGTATGACAACACCTTGATCTTCGCGTTACTTGCCAAATGCAAATACCACAGCATGTGACACGCCGACAGCGCACTCAGCAACAAATCCTCTGGATTCATCTTGGAACTATCCCCGCCCAGCAGCGGATCATTGGAACAATGCACCACTTCTTTGCCAGGCACCGCAATGTCCCACGTGCGTTTATACCCCTTGTACGTCGCCGTTCCCTGCCCAGTATTTCCCGTCCATCGCACGGTGGTTGTATAGTCATGTCCGTTTTTCACATTGGCCTCCAGATTGCATTATCTACGACGCACAACGCCTAGAACCGCCAACAAATCGACTTATCCACAGGTTATCAAGATGGAAAACAACTCCATTTCATGCCATAACCCCTCCAACGGGTGAAAACATTTTAACGAGCGGTAAAATTCATGAACGAGATTAGACCCTTAGGCGATTCTCAACCTGCCGACAGCGCAGAGGTCAATCAACAGCCCCACAACATCGAGGCTGAACAGGCGCTTCTGGGTGCGCTTTTGGTCAACAATGACGTCTATGACAAAATCGCCGCCATCGTCAAAGATATCCATTTCTTCGACCCTGTTCACGCCCGCATTTTCGAAACCATTGCCGCCCGCATCCAGAAAAACGCCCTCGCATCCCCCGTCACTATCAAAGCTTTTTTTGAAGACGACGAAGGTCTGGCCGAACTGGGCGGCCCATCCTATCTCGCCCGCTTGGCGGGTGCCTCCGTGTCGGTTTTCGCCGCGCGCGATTATGCCCAAATGATCTACGACATGGCGATCCGTCGCGACCTAATGGCCATCGGCGAAGAAATCTCATCCAAGGCACGCTTGGTCGAAATCTCCTCGGAACCCGCAGAACAAATCGTCGAGGCAGAACAACGCCTCTACGCCCTGTCCGAACAAGGCCAAGTCGACAGCGGCTTTCAATCTTTCCTTAAGGCGGTCACCGACGCGGTCAACATGGCGAACCAAGCCTATCAACGCGAAGGCGGCATGGCAGGCATCTCAACCGGCCTTGATGACATGGACAAAAAACTCGGCGGGCTACACCCATCCGATCTGTTGATCCTCGCGGGTCGCCCCTCCATGGGTAAAACCTCACTGGCCACGAACATCGCGTTTAACATCGCCAAAGCCTACAAAAAAGGCACCCGCCTTGATGGATCTGAGGGCGCAGTCGAGGGTGGCGTTGTCGGCTTCTACTCACTTGAAATGTCCGCCGAACAACTTGCGGGTCGTATCCTGTCCGAAGCCTCCGAAGTGCCTTCAAACCTGATCCGTTCAGGCGACATGACCGAAGAGGAATTTCGCCGCTTCGTCGAGGCCGCAAAACAACTCGAAACCTGCCCGCTTTATATCGACGACACACCGGCATTACCCATCAGCCAACTCGCCGCCCGTGCGCGCCGCCTCAAACGCACCCACGGCTTGGATGTCCTGATCATCGACTACCTGCAACTGGTGCGCCCTGCCGCGGCCAAAGACAGCCGCGTGAACGAAGTTTCCGAAATCACCCAAGGCATGAAAGCCATTGCCAAAGAACTCGAAATCCCCGTCATCGCCCTGTCACAGCTCTCGCGTGCGGTTGAAAGTCGCGAAGACAAACGCCCACAACTCTCTGACTTGCGCGAATCAGGCTCAATCGAGCAAGACGCCGACGTCGTGATGTTCGTATTCCGTGAAGAATATTACAAAGAGCGTGAAAAACCAGGTGAACATGAATCCGATAAACTGATGCTCTGGCAAGAAGAGATGGAAGCATTGTCTGGCAAAGCAGAGGTCATCATCGGCAAACAACGCCACGGCCCCATCGGCACGGTCGATCTGTCATTCGAAGGTCAATTCACCCGCTTTGGCAACCTTGTTAAACCGTGGCAAAATAAGGGTCGCGATCAGGAATTTTAATCGCAAACCATCCCTTGCCCAAAACGTCCCCGCCCCCAATCACAACGCTTCGAGTGGCAATTAACCTCCCGTTAACCCCCGCCTTCATCTATGCAATTCAAAAAGCGCGGCACATGGCGCATTGCACGACCACCTGCCAAGAACAGCGGCGGAGCCGCACCCTATCTGCATAACGCCCAAGCCGTAGGCACCGCCGCACGCACGAATTTATCAAATCAAACTAAGCCGCACAAAAAACCTAACGGTTCTTCTTCGCACCACGCCCCAATGCTTTGACATAGCGACCTTCTTTGTGCTTGTTCAGCTTGGTCACTTTCTTCTCTTTCTTGTCCGCATACGGATTTTGATCCGATTGCGACCGCATAAAGATACGAATTGGTGTGCCAGGCATCTCGAAATCATCCCGCAAACCGTTTATCAAATAACGGCTGTAACTTGTCGGCAGTAAATCAGGATGACTACACATGACCACAAAACTTGGTGGACGGGCTTTCACTTGCGTCATATAACGCAATCGAATGCGGCGACCACCCGGCGCGGGCGGCGGGTGCGCATCGGTCATATCCATCAACCAGCGGTTACACTGTGACGTCGACAGGCGTTTATTCCAAATTTTATGTGCTGATAAAATCGCCGCATGTAACCGATCCATTCCACGACCAGTTTTCGCTGATACCGTCACCAATGGCGCACCGCGCAACTGTGGTAACAATCGCGTAAATTTCTCGCGGATATCTTTCAGCTTCTCTTGCTTTTCGTTCTCGACATCCCATTTATTCACCGCCACAACAACCGCGCGACCTTCGCGTTCGGCCAAATCGGCAATGCGTAAATCTTGTTGTTCAAATGGAATTTCCGCGTCCAACAAAATGACCACAACTTCGGAAAACTTCACCGCACGCAATCCATCAGACACAGACAGCTTTTCCAACTTTTCCTGCACCTTGGCCTTCTTGCGAATGCCCGCCGTATCCCAAATCCTCATGGGTACACCGTCCCATTCATGGTTAATGGAAATACTGTCGCGCGTGATCCCTGCTTCGGGGCCGGTCAACATCCGATCATGCCCCAAAATCTGGTTTACCAATGTCGATTTACCCGCATTCGGGCGACCAATAATCGAAATCTGCAATGGACGTTCCGCGGAATAGGAAATTTCCTTGCCCGCTTCGTCCTCGTCTTCACCAATATCAACATCCGTCAACGGCGCAATATCATCGTCTTCGCCCTTGAACTCTTCGGCCAATGGCATCAAAACATGCTGTAAATCCACCATGCCTTCGCCGTGTTCACCCGACAAACGTACAGGCTCGCCCAGTCCCAGGCTGAACGCATCAAAAAACCCAACTTCGCCCGCATTGCCTTCGGCCTTGTTTGCCACCAAAACAACACGCGCCGATTTTTTGCGCAAAATTTCCGCAAAGACACGATCCGCTGGTAAAACACCCGCACGTGCATCCATCATGAAAATACACACATCGGCCATATCCACGGCGCGTTCGGTCAACATCCGCATTCGCCCTTGCAGGCTCTCGTCGGTTGCTTCTTCCAAACCGGCGGTATCAATCACCGTGAATTTCACAGGGCCCATTTTAGCATCACCCTCGCGCAAATCGCGCGTTACACCCGGCGTGTCATCAACCAACGCCAAACGCCGCCCGACAAGGCGGTTAAACAGTGTGGATTTGCCAACATTGGGGCGTCCGACCAGAGCGACGGTAAAAGTCATGATTTTTGGGCCTTCGTATAAATGCGCGCAATTTATCTGCGCACATAACTATGTGATGGCTCCTTTAGCGAATTAAATCCCTATTGGAAAGCGATCAGTTGCCCCGAATTAGACAGAACATACATCCGCCCACCCGCAACAACCACTTGTGATGCGGCACCACCAGAAATTGCAATGCTATTAACCAACCCACCGGTTGCAGGATCAAACACACGGATCACACCGTCGGTTCCGGCCACATACAACCGTCCACCGGCCAACACGGGGCCAAAATGGCCATAGTTACCTTTTTGACGTTTCACTTTGCGAAACTGCGGTAATTCAGCGACCCAAACTTCGGATCCATCAACACTGTTTAGGCGTTTTAATTTCTGTTCGTCCGTTAAAACAAACAACGCATTCCCTGCGGGCCAAACAGGGCCAATTGCACCTTCGCGCGCGGTCCATAACCGCTGTCCAGAACGACGATCCAGCGCAACCAAACGCCCCGAATTTGTTCCCGTGTAAACCGTGTCACCAACAACAACCGGATCACCTGAAACTGCCTTAATCAAACTGCGCGACGATCCAATGCGTTGGCCGTTGATCACTTGGTTCCATGCTTGCAAACCGTTACTTAACACAATCCCCTGCACTTCACCTGATGAATATGGCACAACGGCAACGCCGCCAGCAATCGCAGGCGTCCCAGCGCCCAAAATTCCTGCGCCATTGGTGTCGCTATTTTGCTTCCATGTGATCCGACCATTAGCCGCATTTAACCCCACAGATGTATTCGCGCCGCTAACAACGACAACGGTTTTCCCATCAAACGCTGGTGCCACAGACAGGCCAGAGCCGATACGATGACGCCACGCGATTGCGCCCGTATTCGCATCCAACAGTGCAACTTCGCCAACCCCTGTGGTCACGGCCAAACGCCCATCAGCATAGGCCAAACCACCGCCCGATCCATTTGATTTCGGACTGTTGGGCAATTTCAGCGGCACACGCCATTGCACCGCTCCATTCAATGAAACCGCAACAACTGTGCCGTCAGCATCCAGCGTATAAATCCGCCCGCCCGCTACAATGGGGTCAGACGCCAAACGAATGCGTTTTTTATTGCCCACACCAATATCAGTCGCCCAAATCCGTTTAGGGTTTGCCGATAAGGCAGGATGCGCCAAATAATGGCCAGCATTACCATTTCGATGGGTCCAATTGGCATTCACAGTGGCTGCTGGCAGGTTCAATGCTTGGGTTTCAACCGCTTCTGCACCACTATCTGCACGCAGATCCAAGCGTGTGCCTTCTAAAATCTCTTCCTTGGCCGCACATGCCGACAGCCCAGACAATAAAACAACTGCGAAAATTCCAGATTTCAAACCCATAACAATCCAATCCTTGGCGACTTCATTTGTCACCCATAATTTCTATTCAGCGACTTGAACCACACCCGGCGCAATGGGCACATCGCCACCCAAGGCCACAATCAATTGACGTGTGCGCGACTGCATTGCTTGCGATACGCCTGCTTCGTCCAACAAGCTGATCATTAACGCAATCGCGTCATCCGTTTTGCCTGCATCAATTAACGCAATGGCCTTTTGTTCCAGCGCAACAGTGCGAAACGGATTGCCCGCCACAGACAAAGCATCCAAGTCCAACATTCGTTGATCCATATCCATCTCATTGCCACGCAATGTGATCGCTTTCAACGTGGCGACCTGCGCATAAATGTCGGTGCCCGCTTTCAAGCCATCATAAATCGCCAAGGCACCAGCAATATCATCCTCTTCCAACAAAACGCCGGCGCGGTGCAACTGTGCCACCGCCGCCTCGTCGCCACCTGCATTTACAATAGTGGCCAAGGCTTCGCTGCGCGCAGCCACATCATCCTGGTTCAGTGCCGAAATAATCGCATCACCACGCGCCTGCGCCTGCGATGCGTCGGATGCTTTGCGGTATTCAACCAACCCTGTGCCACCGACCAAGCCAACAATCGCCAAAACAGCAACCCAGCCATATTTCTTGTACATTGAAAACAGCTGATCCTTGCGGACTTCTTCTGTTACTTCTTCGATAAAGCCGTCTGTATTACTCACGTTGTGGTCTCCAAAATATTCACTGCAATGCGTCTAAACTTATTAATCCGCTAACACCAGACGCATCAACTCTTTTTCGCTTTATAAGTATGCTCATCGGCGGGGAACGACCGATCTCGTACCTCGTTTGCGTAACGCGAAATCGCGTCAATCATCATCTCTTCCATGTTGCCGTACCGCTTCACAAATGTCGGCACACGCGGGAATAACCCGATCATATCTTCGAATACTAAAATCTGCCCATCACATTGCGCGGACGCACCGATGCCAATTGTGGGGATATTCACATTGCGGGTAATTTTATCCGCCAATTTTTCAGCAACCCCTTCAACCACCACGGAAAACGCACCCGCCGCCTCGACTGCCTTGGCATCTGCAATCACATCTTCCCAAACATCTTCGTCGCGTACGGCCTTAAACCCACCTGCGGTGTTCATCTGTTGGGGCATCAATCCAATATGTGCCATCACGGGAATACCGCGCGCCGCCAAATGACGAATGGTATCGGCCATTTCACGGCCACCTTCCAGTTTTACTGCCGTACAACCGGTTTCTTTGATGATACGGCTGGCATTGCGAAACGCCACTTCGGGGCTTTCTTCGTAACTGCCAAACGGCATATCCACCACAACCAGCGATTTTTCAGCGCCGCGCATCACCGCTTGGCCATGCATAATCATATGTTCCATGGTCACACCCAACGTGTTTGGCATACCATGGATCACCATGCCCAAACTGTCGCCAACCAAAATCATATCCGCTTGCGCATCAACTAAATGCGCCACATGTGCGGTATATGCGGTTAAACAAACCAACGGATCGCCACCCTTGCGGGCGGTAAAATTGGGCACCGTCATTTTCTTGCGCGGGGTCGCACTCTCTGGCTTTTGATCAGGATCAGCAACTGCGGATTTCTTGGACAGGGTTGACGTGGTCGACATTGTGGCCTCCTCAGGCGCTAAATATGGGCAAAGCCTAAGCCATTCATCGCGATAATGCGAGACTGAATTAAAAAAATCACGCTACCAAATCCCTGTAACATTGCGTAAATATGCCCATTTGCATGACCTTGCGCAGGTTGACCAACAAGCGTAAGTTCTCGCGAATTAATGTCGAGTTCGCCTCGTCAAAACAATTATAAACTCGGAGCCTTCCCCATGCGCGTTTCATCCATTATTATTGCCATTCTGGTAAGCCTCGGCGTCGCCGGCTTCATCTTTCGCAACACAGCCGCCGAAACCGACGTCGTCGCCGAAACGCAGCCCGTTGCTCCCGAAAGCAAAGCCGTTTCTGTATTGGTTATGACTTCATTGGAACAAGATGTGACCAGCGGCATCGTATTGCGCGGTCAAACTGCCGCCTTCAAATCGGTACAAGTTAAGGCGCAAACATCGGGCGCCGTCATTTCCCAACCCATCCGCAAGGGTACATTGGTTGAACAGGGCGAATTGCTGTGTGAACTCGAGATCGGCACCAAAGCGGCCGCCTTGGCCGAGGCTAAGGCACGTTTGGCCGAAGCGGTTGCAAACAACAATGCCTCTGAAGCATTGGTTAAAAAGGGCATCGTTTCCGAAACCCAAGCGATTGGCCGCGCCGCCGCCCTCGAGGCCGCAATCGCGGGCGTTGATCGCGCCCAATCCGATTTGGACAACACAAAAATCCTCGCGCCCTTTAACGGCCTGTTGGAATCCGACACATCAGAGTTGGGCGACTTTATGCAAACCGGCGCATCATGCGCCACGGTTTTGGCCCTAAACCCAATCAAATTGGTGGGCTACGCTACCGAACAACAGGTATCCCTGATCGAAGTCGGCGCAACCGCAGGCGCGCGCTTGATCAATGGCGATCAGGTTGGCGGCAAAGTCAGCTTTATTTCACGCTCTGCTGATCAAACTACGCGCACATTCTTGGTTGAAATCACTGTGGCAAATGAAACCTTGTCCATCCGCGACGGCGCCACCGCCGATATTTATATCGGTCTGGCGGGCGTCAAGGGTCACTTGCTTCCTCAATCATCCCTGACCCTTAACGGCGACGGACAATTGGGCGTTCGCGTGGCCGATGGGCAAATGGCAAAATTCATGCCAATCACCGTGATCCGTGACGCCGCCGACGGCATCTGGGTCACTGGCCTGCCGGCAACGACCGACGTGATCGTCACTGGTCAGGAATACGTCAAGGACGGTTCCGAAATCAAAGTATCCTATAAGGGCGCAAAACAATGATCGGTATGATTGATTGGGCCACCGACCGCGCCCGTATGATTTTGGTCTTCGTGGTCATGTCATTGGCCGCAGGCTCGCTCGCGTATTTTTCCCTCCCCAAAGAGGGCGAACCGGACATCGACATCCCCGCACTGTTCGTCTCTGTTCCCTTCCCTGGCATTTCCGCCGAAGACAGCGAAAAACTGATCGTTAAACCCCTTGAAAACAAGCTCAAGGAACTGGACGGCCTGAAAACCATGTCATCTACAGCCGCCGAAGGTTATGGTGGTGTCGCCCTTGAATTCGAATTCGGCTGGGACAAAACCGCCACCATCGCCGATGTTCGAGACAAGGCAAATCAGGCACAGGCCGAATTCCCCGATGGCGCGGATCAATATTCGATCAACGAAATCAATTTCTCGGAATTCCCCATCATCGTGGTGTCCCTGTCGGGACAATTGCCCGAACGCACCATGACCCGCGTCGCCAAAGACCTCCAAGATCGCATCGAATCCATGCCCGAAGTCCTCGAGGCAGGCCTTGCAGGCCAACGCGATGAAATGCTCGAAGTCCTGATCGACCCCCTAAAACTAGAGGCATATAACGTCACCGCAGGTGAATTGATTGGCGTCGTCAACAACAACAACCTCCTGATTGCCGCTGGCGAAATCGAGAGTGCCGCCGGCGCATTCGCCATCAAAATTCCATCGTCCTTCTCTGAACCACAGGATGTTTATAACCTACCGGTCAAGGTCAACGGCGACCGCGTCATTACCCTGTCCGATCTCGCCGACATCCGTCTGACATTCGA
>TARA_R110002096_G_scaffold83876_4_pt1 | contig 24608 bp, 22 predicted proteins | sample TARA_R110002096 | Tara Oceans TARA_R110002096 (sample SAMEA4397295) | marine metagenome | biome: Polar Biome; feature: [DCM] deep chlorophyll maximum layer (ENVO:01000326); material: water (ENVO:00002006), including particulate matter (ENVO:01000060) such as... | depth 35 m
AGCAGCTAGCAGTTGGTCTTGTGTTATTGCTGCAGGTTGCCAACTTTCTTGGTAATCTCCTCGTTCTTGACGGTGACCAATAGGTGGACAAAATAAAATAGTACCATCAGATTGACTGACCGTTAATAAAGTGATTTCAGAATCGAAAGGAATAAACGCTTCAACAATTACTTCATTTGAATCTCCTCGACTACCTTCAATTGCGTAGTTCCAAGAGTTTTCAATTTCACTTTCAGTTCTAATAATTGATTGTCCTTTGCCAGAAGAAGACATTAAAGGTTTAATGACGCATGGTAATCCAATTTTTTTAACTGCATTTATAAAATCTGATTTATTAGTAGCATACAAGTAAGCAGCAGTTTTTAAACCTAACTTTTCTGAAGCTAAGTTGCGAATTGCTTTTCGATCCATTGTATAATTTACTGCTTTAGCAGAAGGAACAACACGAATTCCTGCCTTTTCAAATTCATATAATTTTTCTATTCGAATGGCTTCAATTTCTGGAACTATAAAATCAGGTTGATGTAGATCAACAACTCTTTGTAGTTCTTCGGCATCCAACATATTGATTACCTCAAATGCATCAGCTACTTGCATGGCAGGTGCTCCTTGATAATTATCTACAGCCACAACGCTATGTCCATAACGCTTTGCACTAATGACAAACTCTTTGCCTAATTCTCCTGAACCGAGTAATAAGAATGTTTTCATAATCGGTAAAAATAACTATCTTAACTTTGATTTTTTACAAAATAAATAAAATGAAAACTCTTGTACTAGGCGCATCTTCCAATCCTGATAGGTATTCTTATTTAGCAGTAAATCGATTAATCGACCACGGACACGAAGTGGTGCCGATGGGCATTAAGAAAGGCTCAGTTAGAGGCATTCAAATTAAAAATTCAAAAGTCGATTTAAAGGATATTGATACCGTAACGCTTTACTTGTCTCCAAAAAATCAACTAGAATACTACGATTATTTACTTAAAATTAACCCTAGAAGAGTCATCTTTAATCCTGGGACAATTAACCCTGAACTTATGAAAAAGCTAGAAAATGGAGGGATTGAGGTAGTAGATGCTTGTACCTTGGTAATGCTATCAGCTAATACTTTTTAGTTTAAATGAAACTTATGGTTTAAGTTTTTCTCTTGCTCGTAAATCTTTAAGAAAAAGCGAATTTCGTTGATTAAAAAACGATTCATGTGAATGCAATCTTGGCATTTAATGAATTCGTTTTTTTTCTCTTGAGACAGCTCCAAACGATTGGCTATTTGAAATAGGCTGAGTGCATTGCTCGGGTTATGTCTTTTCCCAACAGTAGTTAAATACTTTTTAAACTCCACCAATAATTCGTCGGTTACTCGTTGATTCTCATGAGTTATTACTTCCGCATCAACACCTGAATACAATTTACCTGGAAACAAATCATGGAAAGTAGTCACTTTTATAACAGATAAGCCTCTTACAATCAAATCGACAGTATCGTCAGGAAATTCATTTATTACTTTATCAATGAATACCAATGTCCCATGAGAAGACCTATTTGATTTATCTTGATAGACGATAGCAAATTCTTGACCTGCTTTTACATCTTTGTACAATTGCCGGTAACGTGGTTCAAATAAATGCAATGCAACAGACTCATCGGGTAATACTACAATATTTAAAGGAAAAACTGGATACATAAATAAGTCTTTATACAATAGGTAACCTATCTGTTAGAAAAATGTTCTTTTAAAGCAATCTTATGATTTATTATGGATAATAATCTCATATCGCTGCTTATTTTTGCAAAATAATGGAATCACAGGTAAACACCACCAAACGCAAAAGTTATAGGATTAATTCCTATCACCAATTCTATAAAAGAAAGGGCGTTTATAAGTTTTTTTATCAAAATAGTCTAAAAGTTTTATTTTTCCTTGGCTTAGTTGTAGCTGGTTTATTCATATTAAAGCTTTTAGTTCCCGATTTTGATCAGCGTTTAGAAACAATTCTTGCTAGTTTTAATCCTGTTTTAGCAATCATAGTCTTTTTCTTGTCTGAATCCCTTTTGGGTTTGATTCCTCCTGACTTTTTTATCATTTGGTCTCAAAATTTCGAGTATCCTTATTTGATGGTTGCTTTTTTATCTATTCTCTCTTATGCAGGTGGAATAGTGTCTTATTTTATAGGAAAATTCATTGGATCGCTTCCTAAAGTTGAAGCATGGATTGTTAAAAAATTTGTTAGACATTTAGATTTAATTCGGAAGTGGGGAGGTGTATTAATTGTTTTTGGAGCAATTTTTCCATTACCATTTTCAATTGTTTGTATGATGGCAGGGATAATACGATTTCCTTTTTCAACCTTTCTATTGTTAGGTTTATTTCGTTTTCTTCGTTTTTTTGGATATGCACTTGTTCTTTTTAGCGTAGTCTAATTGTTTTCTCCAATAATTTACTATATTTAGGTATTATTTAATGCCTATGAATCCTTCATTAAAATCGCTTCTCAATCAAGTCTTTAATCGGTTACAGTTTTTCTATCCTATCTATAAAGATAACATGATTAAGGTATATGCTTTGAAAGAGAAGTCGAAAGCTTATATGAATGAGTTGGCTGACATTGATGAAGGACTGAATAATATTGTTATAAAAAATAAAGAGAAAAGTCTAAGCAATCTTTTTCATGCCATTAGAGATTATAATTCTCATATAGATTCAGAGATCGAATCATTTAGTAAACACTTTAATCAGTTAGAAGAATGTTTAATTCAATTATTTGCAATAGCTCAGCAAGAGCACAAACAGTCGGTTGAATTTGTGAAGCTAAAAAGACAACTAAACTTGTTAGAAATTTTACTTGAAAAATACCGTACAGGAATTCATAATTTGCAGTTAACAAACAATATTTTGCTTAATTTTTCTGAGGAATTAAAGAAGGAAACTGAAAGTTTCAGATGTAACCTTATTCAAGTTTCAAGTTTGCTTTTAGATGCTGAAGAATCTATGATTCATATCATTAAAGAGTTTGAACCAACAAAATAACTTTACCAATTTTCATTGTACTGTTTCTCGATAATAAAAAAGACGAAGTGGTCCTCTGTTTTGAGCTATTAAATAGGCTGTTTTGTTTCCAACTCTGATTTTCCTGATTTTCTTTACTTCATTTTCACCAAAATAACTTGTTTTAGATGGATGTAGCAATTTAAAATTCTCGTCTCCAGTTCCAAATAGTATATTTCCATAACCTGCATCATTTCGAGATGTCTCTACTTCAGAGCCGTATAAATTTCCAGCCATCATTAAGTCCGGAATCCCATCTTTATTGAAATCATTTACGAGAATATCGTTGATAGAAGATAGTTGTATGCTGTGGTGCATAGGAATTGACTCAAAAATTCCATTGTTGTTTTTAAATAAGGTAGTTGCAAATGTGTAGGCATTTAACTCCAACCCACTTTCAATTTTTTCTTCACCCAAAATATCATAAACGTTTGAAGATGCAAAACTTTCATAATCTGGAAATTTATCTTTAATAAAGGGCATTTGGTCGGAAGAACACTCTCTACCTCTTACTGGAAAGTATTCTTCGTTTTCTTCATAGCTTAGCACTATGTCCACTGTTTGATTTCCGTCGAAGTCATTTCCAAAAACCTTAAAAGGCCTTTCTTTTGAAGCTTGGTATTTATAGTTTAAGCCTAAGTTTCCAGCTACTAGATCCATTTGTCCGTCTTGGTTGTAATCAATTTTCTTTAAGCTATACCACCAACCATTAGTTTTATCAAGCCCTATTGATGCTGGGTCTTCCAATTTAAATTTCCCATTTTCTGATTTAAAAACACTAATTGGCATCCATTCTCCAGCTAGAACTAAATCAGTAGAGCCATCATTGTTATAATCAAACCATTCAGCAGAAGTAACCATTCCGATTCTTTTAACTTCAGGAATAATTTGATCAGTTACATCAGTAAATTTCCCATTGTCGTTTCGCAATAAATAACTCATGGGAGCATAAGGGTATTTTTTTGCAATAACTCTTCCTCCAACAAATATGTCAAGGTCGCCATCTCCATCATAATCGAATGCTCTTACACAACCTGAATTTGTTTTAATATTAGGAAGTAATTCTTGGGTATAAGTAAATTTTCCTTTTCCATCATTCAAATAGATTCGATCATATAAATTCGATAAATGATCATCAAATTCATATCCACCACTTGCTATATAAATATCTAAATCCCCATCATTATCAACATCAAAAAAGAATGCATCGACGTCTTCAAATTGCTTGTGTTCATCTGGAAAACCTGTAACAGCTTTATTGAATTGTCCATTTTTATCTTGAAGGTAAATGGATGTAGCAGTGAGGTGCGCTCCTCCAATTAGAAAATCGTCCAATCCATCGCCATTCAAGTCACCTACAGCCAATGCAGGACCTAGGTTTGAAAGCGTATGCGGTAATAAAACCTGATCTTTAAAATCGTCGTATTCATTTTCGCTGTGCAAGTAGTTGATATTGTGATCTTTCGTAATTTCTTGAAAAACTGCTTGTTCTTCATTATTTGAGAAAGTGTGCTTAGAATCAGCTGAAGCATAGTTTACCTTTAAAACTTGATTTACTATTGGATTGATGATGCTATTTCTTTTACCATCAGGCCAAATTATCTCCAAAGAATCAACTTTATTCATTTGTCCAAATCCAAAAGTAGCCATTGAAGGAACTGCTGACTGAAAACCTCTTGTGGTGTAAATTTCTTGAGTTTGAGTTTGATTATTCGCATGAACTTTAACCAGTGCGCCAATTCCATTTGGGTTTTTCTCAGTACCCTTAAGTTTTACTTGAAGGTAAGAATTTTCAGTAGTTGAATTGTTTCTATTCTCAAATAGAAATGCTTTTTCATCAATATTATTCATAACTAAATCTAAGTCTCCATCATTATCTAAATCGGCATATACAGCACCATTACTAAAACTTGGAATTGAAATTCCCCATTCTTTTGACTTGTCTTCGAATTGAAAAGTTCCTTTGTTTTGGAATATATAGTTAGGTACTGCAACTGATGGTATAGCTGCTAATTGTTTTTCCAATAGTTGCTTCGGACTCAGACCCCGATTTTCGGGTTTCTCTTCAGCAAATAATACATGCTTTTTAACATAATCGTTATTTCGCACATCTTTTCTTAATCCATTGGTGATTAAGATGTCTTTTTGCCCATCTAAATCGAAGTCAGCCATAAGCGCAGACCAACTCCAATCTGTGTTTGATATTCCTGCCATTTGTCCAACTTCTGAAAAAAGCTCATTTCCTTGATTTAACTGTAATGTATTGAACATGTATTGAAAGTGAAATCCAAATTTTACACTTTCCCAAAAACGCTCAGGATTCATCCCCGACATATTGGTTTTTTGACGAAAGTTATCTTTTGCCACCATGTCGACAACTAAAATATCTTGCATTCCATCGTTGTTAAAATCTGCTATATCGGTTCCCATTCCATAGGTTGAAATGTGTTTAGTAGATCGATGGATGGCTTCAGTAAAAATTCCATTCTGCTTGTTATAATACAGGTAATCGTTTTCTAAAAAGTCGTTTGTTACATAGATATCAGGCCATCCGTCGTTGTTCAAATCTCCAATTGCTACACCCAACCCAAAACCATAAGGATTTGATCTAATTCCTGATAAGGCAGAGACATCTTTAAAATTTCCATCATCATTTCTATAAAGTTTATCACCGACATAGGGATCACGACCACTTTGCCTTTGTTCTCGGTTGTAGTTAGTAATGTCTTTAATTTCATGATTCAACAAAAAGAGGTCTAAATCCCCATCTTTATCATAATCAAAAAAAGCAGCTTGGGTAGAATAGGCGGGGTCATCAATTCCATATTCTGCAGCTTTCTCAACAAAACCTTTTCCACTTTGATTAATGTACAACAAATTTCTTCTCAAATCGGGATGAACATCTCCTGAACGGCAAACATAAATGTCGAGCCAACCATCATGATTGATGTCCACCATGGTAACTCCGGTAGACCACAAGCCATCTTTTAATTCGGGAATTAGATGAGAAACATCTTCAAACTTTAAATCACCTTTATTAAGGTATAATTTATTTGGAGATTGATTAGCGGTAAAGAAAATATCGAGTAAACCATCATTGTTTACATCTCCAACAGCAACTCCACCACCATTGTAAAAATAGTGGTAATTGATGATGTTCATCTTTTCATTTTCAACTAACTTATTTGAAAAATTAATGTTACTGTGATCGGAAGAAACTAACTTAAAGAGAGAGTTTTCATCTTCAATATCAGTTTTTGTGTTGCTCGTCTTTTCGTTTGAATCATTTCCTCCAAAGCATGAAAGTAGTGTAATGTTAATTAGTAAAGCGCCAAAAAAACTTCTTGCTATTTTTTTCATAAGTACTCAAAATCGATTGAATCAAAAATAGCAAAAGCGATTGATTATGCAAAGATAGATTCAAGAGTACTTAAAGGCGAGTTGCAAAAATCTCAATACTAAAAGGTTTTTTATCACTTATATGATTTAAAAAAGGTTTTAGAATGATTTCATTTTGAATAAAATAGCTAAATCCTTGCTTTTCTAGAATTTGAATTATAGAAGAAAATTTTTCAGTTGATGTATTTGAAAAATGCACTTCAATAAAGAGGTTCTTTATTTTTTGAAGCTCCTCTTCACAGTCTTGTAATACTGCATATTCAGCACCTTCAATGTCAATTTTTAGAAAATCAATTACCCGATTTTCATCTTGCAACATTCTTTTAAATCGAATGGAAGGGAGTTTTATTCCTTTAGTTTCAGAACTTAATATTGCTCCACCTTGTCCGCCTTCTTGATGAAAATTTACTCCATGATCATCAATCCAAACTGCTTTATCAATGAGTGTAACTCCCTTTATTAGATTTGATTGCAAATTTTTACCTAAAACTTCGATAAAAGTTGGATCAGCTTCAAATGCAACAATTGTTGATTCAGGAAAGTGTTTTTTCCAATAAAGAATTCCCATTCCAATGTTGGCTCCACAATCGTAGATTAAAGGCGCAATTTGATCACTCGAAAAAGCATAGGCTTCATGATAAAAAATGTTTTTATATTGATCTAAAAAACTAGGTACATCGGGAACGGAGATGTGATAGTTCTCAAAACGGATTGATTTTGATTGGTATTTTTTTAGCTTGTAATACTTCGCTTTAAGATGAATTAAACGACGCGATTTTGAATCAGTAAAATAAAGATAAAATGGTTTAAAAAAGAACTTGAACAGCTTAATCATGCTGAGGAATCGTTGTTAGAAATTGTTTAACCTTTCCATAGACAGCTAAAATTACTGCTGCAAGCAATAATTTTATAAATGCACCGGGGATAAATGGCTTAACTCCTTTTGATAAAGCCTCCTCTAATGGAATAAAACGCAATAAAAAAATCGCTCCAAAAAACAAAATAAGAACTGAACCAATTAAAAACTCCAAGAGGTAATTTTTAAACTGGGCTGAATTTTTCTCAGCCATTAATCCAATTACGAAAGCAGCAAAAATAAATCCTACAAAGTAACCAGTACTTTTACCAACCACAACTTCCCATCCTGATGAAAAACCTGAGAAAACAGGTAGTCCTATAATTCCAAGAAGGAGGTAAAGTAGAACACTTAAAACGCTGTACTTCCAAGGTAATAAACGCGCAATTAGAAAGAGTACTAAACTTTGTGCGGTAATTGGAGCAACAGAAATAGCTTCAGATAAAGTAATGGATAACTGAGCAGCTGCAGCAAGAGCAGCGATAGCGACTAATGTTTTTAAAAAGTTAATCATGCAATTTATCACATTTATCAACCAATTTCAAGGTCAATTCAGGTTCTTCAATTGAATAGTTGCTTTCACCATCACTGTTAAGATTGAATTTATCATTTTCAATAATGTGTATTGGTCTAAACCAATTATTCCAAAAGCCTTTTTTCAAACAGGTATTAACCTCTGCGCGTTCTTCTAAAATACCCTCATTATAGAAAAACAATTGAGCATCAACTTCAACTGCTGATTTTGTTTTATTGATAAATTTTATTTGAGCATAGGCCTTACCTTCCTTTGACTTCTTCCATTTATAGCGCATCAAAACATATAAGTCTTGATTATCTTGAGCATTGGACTTGTATTCATACCCCTTTTTCTTTTTAACAGGATTGTCTTGAGCAGCTGTAATTGCAATTGCGCCTAGCACAATTAGCATCGATAAGAATAATTTTTTCATGCTACGAAGTTAATAATTGCATAGCATACTAGCATGAATAATTTAAAATCAACTAACGCTTAGTTTCATCTTTAAGCCCATTCTTTTAGCCATTGGGGCAATTAAATTGTTGATTTATTATAGCTTTGGAAATATTTGATGCCTGATTATTTTAATTTTATAAACCTTAACCAAATCAATATTTCACTAATTTGGTCGAGCGATAAAAACTCATTATCGCAAGATTCCTTAAGGAATCAATTGATGGTTCAAGAATATGAAAATTTGATTCAAGCGCTTTTAGAAAAGGGTTTTGGATCCGTAGATAATTGGTTTTCGACTCTGGAAATTGAAGGTCTTCGAAAAGAGTTGTTGCTGCGTTATGAAAACGATGCTTTTCGCCTTGCCGGAATTGGCAATAAGTTAAATCTTCAAAAAGAAAAGACAATACGCAACGATAAAATACATTGGTTAAAACAGGATACAGAAAATCCATTTGAAGTTCAATTCTTTAAGCGCATAGAAGCTTTTTCTGATTACCTAAATCGCACTTGCTTTGCAGGTATTAGCACCTTTGAGTTTCATTATGCTGTTTACGAGCCGGGTTCTTTTTACAAAAGACATTCAGATCAATTCAACAACGATGATTGTCGTCGATTTTCGTTTGTTCTCTATTTAAATGAATCTTGGGAAAGTGATGATGGGGGAGAGCTAGTAATTTATACAGATCAATCAAATTACATTCTACCTTCAGCAGGAAAGGTTGTTTTTTTCTCTAGCGAATTAGAACATGAAGTGAAAGTCAGTAATGCACAACGATTGAGTTTAACTGGTTGGTTGAGGACTAATAAGGTGTTTTAGCCCATCGAATGACTACTTTTTTGTTGCCCCACTTTTTAGCTTTTGCTATATCTTCACCCATGTAAATGTCGATTTTTTTCTGCCATCGATGATGCATTTTGTCTTTGACTAAAAAGGTATCTTGAAAACCTTCAATAAGTACTTTGGTATTGTGTATTAATCCTGAATCAATTAAATCTCGAGAAACCGCGATTGCTTTCATTCCTGATTTTAATGTATCTCCCCATGCAGCAATGTTTGGATTAATTGCCTTGGTTTGCCATGCAACTGAGTTGTATGCAGAGGCGCTTACTTTTAATTGATGATAATCTATCTTAGAGCGTTCTTTACTTGAATTTAAAAGTAAGGGTATAAGAATAAAATAAACTTTATACATTCATGTATTTTTAAAGCATACTGCTTACACAAATGAAAGATAAGCATTTTATGTAAAATCTTAAACAGGTTTTTATATTAAAAATTATAATTTGATTGTTAAATTTGTGAGTACAATAAGTTAATAAACTAGTTTTATCAATAGTAATAGTAAAGACGAATCATATGATTTATTTTAAAAATAGTGCAGCTAGATTATTTTACGCCATTTTTTTTGTATTAATTCTAGTTGCATGCGGAAATGATGACGACGAAGAACTGCCTACATTTCCCCCAACTAACCGAGGTGACATTCAAGCTAACCGATTAAAAATAACATTTATTCTTAGTCAAGATACTACTCAAAAAGCGACTTATGAATTTTATGACCCTGATGGAATAGGCGGAAATGCCCCTATTGTGATAGACACAATAAAATTATTAAAACCACTTGGTGCAACAAGACAGTATAAATCAAGTATAGTAATTTACAATGATTCTACTTCTTTAAATGAAGCTATTAAAGAAAAAGACAATCGATACATTATTTGTTATAGAGGCATGAATACTTCAAACTTGCGTTTTGGTGATCCAAATCTTGATAGAGATGGTCAACCTTTAGGAATAGAAGCCACATGGAGCACTATTGATGTGCAAGGTTCATCCGATTCAGGAAATATAAGGATAACAATGAATTTTCAACCTGCAACTAAAGATGGTACATGCGATCCTGGATCGCGTATTTTAGAAGCAATTATGCCTTATGTAGTTATTTAAATATTAATCATACAATGAAATCATACAAAAGTATTTTATCGATTTTTACTGCAATCTCCTTTATTATTGCAATTTCTAGTTTCACTGCTTGTGGTAATAAGAAGAAAGGCTACTCGAAAGTCAAGTCAGGTTCAGGAATGGGTAATAAGAAAGATAAAAACAAACACGTTTGGGGTAAGTAGTTAAAGTAACCCAAAAGAATACTTTTCGTAGACTCACTCTATGAAAACATTTAGATTTATTTTATACTTATTCTTATCAGCTATACTAATTTCATCTTGTGGGAGTTCTAAGAAAGGAATGAAAGTAAAGTCTTCCAACGACATGTACAAATCAAGCCAAAGGCGCTAAATTTCTTAGTGAATAATTAGTTTTTCGTTACTGATAATAGTATTGCTGTTTAATTCTGTTATTCTAATAAAGTAAATTCCTGAACTTATTGATTGAGGTATTACCAAAGAGTTTGAATAACTAGAAAATACTATCCGACCCGATAAATCAAATAAAACGATTTTTTGGTTGTCGAGAGGAGCGTTTGTTTCAATTTGAAGTAATTGACCTTTTTTTATTGGGTTTGGAAATACTTTAAATTGAAAATTAGTAGATGTTACTTCATTCAAGGAGGTTAGTGAATCATGAACACAAAATGTCACATTCTTTTCTTCAGTAGTAAAACTATTTTCAAACAATAAAGTATCTCCAAAAACATTAGTAACTAAAGCAAAGCCATTTCCAAATGCAGGTACATTAAAACCATCAGAACCTTTATCAATTAATCTTAAGGTAAAACAGCTATCGAATACACAAATGGCATGTTGGTTAATTTGACCGCCTGTTTGAGTTACATAAGGACCTCCTTCTGCTACCTTAGAACCATTTGGTGAAAATACCATCCAAGAAGTCTCACTTCCAAAATCATCCGTTTTAATGATTAAATTTAAATTTACAGCATTTGAATTACTTTCAAATGTGAGGCTATTAAAATTATCACTTGTATCTTGGTCAATGGTACTTGAATTATAAAAAACACGTGCATCAATTTTATTAAGCCCATTTGATAATTGAAGCATCGGTAAATCAATTCTGAGTAATTGTTGTCTAGCAATAGGGCTATTCGAAACAATACTTTGAACTGCTTGATTATTGAGTTGATAGTCTAATCTTATTGAAGTTGCTGTGTTAGCTCCTCTGTTTCTTATTATTACAAAAGGTTGAGCACTATCACCACACATAAAATTAGGGACACCTCCAATATAGAGCAATTGTAAATCATTTTGAAAGTTGGCAGGATTAGGATCGAAGCCATTTACCGTTAAAAATTGTGTATTATCGGGGTCAAGCCATGGTTTAAGCCTTCTAAAGTTTGATGTATCGCTATTCCAAGAGTGTGAAAATTTTCCATAATAGTCTTCATATTGATTACTACATAGTGCATCACCTCCAAACAATTGACCTACAATGCGCAAATTATAATCAAATAGTGCTGAGCCTGAAGAGCCTTGTTCCGTAGTTCCCTTTTCCCAATTTCTAACCATCCAATATTTATCGCCTGTTGGATCATAATAACCACTTGAGGTTAGAGGGTCATTGTTAAATGATACTTTCTTTACATCGCCATTTGGATGATGAATAGCTACTGATTTAGGTGCAGCTTGATTTACTGCTGACCAACCGGCATAAAAAACATTGTAGGATGGAGGCGGCTTTGAAGATAGTTCAAATAAGTGAAAATCTGATCCAAAATTTACTGCAATTGCTCTGTTAGAAGCACCACTAATCGAATTGCTAATTGACCCATTTACAGAAGGTGTACAAGAAGCGCTTTCATAATTAAAAACAAAAATTGAGTTGGTAGCAATACCGCAATGAGCAGCAGTGAGGATATAAGGGGTACTATCTTGTCTCAAATTATTGACCAATGTACCTGTACAGATTCTTGTATTATTCGATCGTGTGATTAAAACCACAGAACGTTTTACATCTTGCCAAAGTTTTCCTTCTTTACAGTTAACGTTGATATTACAAGAACCTGAACCTCCAAAAGTTTTACCTGACTTTTCGAGTAAGTTTCTATATCCATAAATCAATTGGTGAATAGAAATCCTATTCGCTTCTAGTTCATCATCAGGTAAGTGTAATTCCAAAGTTATTTCATCACCAACTATTGGACGAATAGAAAATTGACCATCTTTTTTATTGTTTTTGTGGGTCAGTGCGCCTAAAACATCTGAGTAGTCTTGATTGTAAATAAAAAGTTTTGCATTGTTACTCAAAAAGAAATCATCGAAATTTAGGTTGATGCTTATGGCATCTTTTACTTTTATTTTTAGCGTCCACACAAATGAATTGTTGGAAGTAATCTTTTGTAAAGTACCTGAGTTTTCTATCGTGTAATTAACAGGAATTAGAGTACCAAATCGCCATCCTTCTATTTTATCTCCATGGGCTGCGTCTTCTTTTAGGAGTACTGAGACATTGGGTTTTTCTAACTCAACTGCTGTCATACTTTCTTCAGGTAAAAGCTCAGGAGAATAGAAGGAAGGAGGGAATTCTTCGGTATTAATCTGAGCACTTAATTGAAAAACTAAAAAAAAGAAGGTAAAAAGTGAGGAAACGATTCTTAACATAGTAGTTTTAAATTTGAACGTAAAGATAATTTTAAAAATTATAGATTGTAATGAAAATCAGTCAAAAACACAATTTAGTTTATAAAGGTGCGAATAATCGATCCTCATTATTAGACGTAATTTATCCAAAAAGTGATGCAGAAATACCAATCGTTTTATTTGCTCATGGATTTAAAGGCTTTAAAGATTGGGGACACTTTCCATTAATTGCTGATGAATTAGCAAAAGCAGGGTTCTGTGTTATTAAGTTTAATTTCTCCCACAATGGTGGCACAGTAAAAGAACCGATTGATTTTCCCGATCTTCAATCCTTTGCAGTAAACTCTTATTGGAAAGAATTAACCGATCTTTCAAAATTACTTGAATGGATTAAGCATTTTGATTTTAAAAATGAACTTGAACAACAGGTTGCTAAAAATGAGATCAACTTAATTGGACACAGCAGAGGTGGAGGCATTGCTATTTGTGCAGCAGCTCAGTTTCCAGCAATTAATAAAGTAGTAACATGGTCGGCAGTTGCAGATTTCGTAAAGCGCTTACCATCTGAAAGTGAACTTAAAAAATGGGAAAAAGAAGGAGTTCGTTACATTGTAAATACTAGGACAAAACAAAAAATGCCAATGAACTATTCATTCGTAGAAGAACTATACAACTTTCAAGATAAACTTTCAATTGAAAATGCGGTGAGAAACATGACTCAGCCATTATTAATCATTCACGGAACAAATGATGAAGCGGTAGCTGTATCAGCTGCAAAACAATTGAATAATTGGAATCCTCAATCAGAACTCAAGTTAATTGAAGGTTCTGGACATACTTACGGTGGTAAACATCCTTGGGAAGAGAAAGACTTACCTGAACACACCAAGCAATTACTCGATGCCACCATTCAATTTTTAAAGCATTGAATTGGCTACAAGAAAAATATAATCTTTATAGTACTTGCGCTATATTTGCAATCTTTCAAAACCTAAACAGGTCGCTTTCTTAATTCTATGACTACTGCTGCAATAATTACCTTAATCGTTATTCTAATTGCAATTATTCTATTTGCTACAGAATTAATTTCTATCGATTTAGTGGCTTTATTAATCATGGTTTCCTTGATTCTTACAGGGGTTTTAAGTCCTGAAGAAGCAGTGGAGGGTTTCAGTAACATGGCCACAATTACCGTTGCTTTCATGTTTATTTTGAGTGCAGCGCTTTTAAAAACAGGTGCTTTACAAGTTCTTGCACAGCGACTAGCCAATACTTTTCGCTATAATTTTAAAATGGGCATGTTGATGATGATGTTGCTCATTGCAGGGATTTCAGCCTTTATAAACAACACTCCGGTAGTAGCAGTATTTATTCCAGTAATAATTCAAATTGCTCATTCTTCGGGACAAAGTCCTTCAAAAATGCTGATTCCACTTTCATTTGCTTCAATTTTTGGTGGTAGTTGCACTTTAATTGGAACTTCTACAAATATTCTAGTGAGTGGTATTGCCGAAAAATCAGGAGAAGAAGCATTTGGAATGTTTGACCTAACACCCATGGGGTTGATTCTTTTGGGAGTTGGTATTTTATACATGACATTTATCGGTATTCGGTTATTGCCCAACAAAAAAGAAGAGGGAGATTTAAAGGAAAAATTTTCCATGCGCAATTACTTGACTGAAATTGAATTGCTAGACAATCAAAATTTTAGCGAACAGAAAATCATGGATTCTGTCTTGGTAAAGGAGTTGGATATGGACATTATTGAAGTACGTCGAAATGAGAATAAGTTTACCATGCCCGCAGGCGATTTTGTTTTACAAGCTAGAGATATCCTTAAAGTTCGGTGCAATGTTGAAAAAATGAAATCCTTGAAAGACAAGGCAAAAGTATTATTGAATGCTGCAATTAGAATCGGTGACGACGATTTGAAGGGAAAAAATTCTACATTGGTAGAAATGGTCATTACTTCTAATTCTGAAATTGATGGAAAGACATTAAAGGAGTTGGATTTTAGAAACAGGTACAGAGCTATACCTTTAGCCATTAAGCACCGCGAGGAAATTTTACATGAGCAACTCTATCAAACAGAGTTGAGGGCAGGCGATGTAATTTTAGCTGAAGTAAAGAATCACTTTATTAAAGAGATGAAACGAATTGAAAGCGAGCAAGATGCTCCATTTGTTTTATTATCGGAAGACAGTATAAAGGATTTCGATAAACCTAAGTTTTTCACCGTTGTAGCTGTAATTATTACCATCGTACTTTTAGCTAGTTTAAATATACTTTCCATTATGGTTGGGGCTATTGCCGCCGTTAGTTTTTTAGTCCTACTCAAAGTACTTTCAATGAAAGAAGCATACGAAGCCATTAATTGGCGAATCATCTTTCTTTTGGCAGGGGCTCTGAGTTTGGGTACTGCAATGAGTAAGTCTGGATTGGATCAGTTCATTGCTGAAGGTTTGATAGAAAGTATGGGGCGTTGGGGACCAATTGCCGTTGTTTCAGGGCTTTATTTAGTTACTTCTTTGCTCACCGAAATGATGTCAAATAATGCTGCTGCAGCTTTGATGGCACCTATTGCGTTTGCTACCGCCCACACCATGGATTTAAATACCATGCCATTTGTAATGGCTGTTACCTTTGCTGCTTCTGCAAGTTTTATGACACCTGTCGGTTATCAAACAAACACCATGGTATACAGTGCCGGACAATACAAGTTCATGGACTTTATAAAAGTAGGAACGCTTTTAAATATCTTATTTTGGATTCTCGCGAGCATCTTTATTCCGTTGATTTACGGGTTTTAAAAGAGGCTGTGTATTAGAAAAGGATACGTATTTAAGATTCTAATTAAGAATCTGTAAATTAAGAATTACGAAATAAGATGATGGACTATCAATAAAGGTTGAATGAGCATCCCTAAATAGATAAGAGACTAGGCTTCTTGAAAAGAAGTTTCACTTTTATCCTCCGTACTTAATATATTTTCACTTCAATAAATTATTAGCTGCCAATTTGTAATTTATCATATTTGAACACCGAAAATCATAAAAAATCAGCGTGAACTGTGTTCTTCTATGTAGTTTTAGATTTATTCATTTGTTCCACCATGTCTACCACTGTTTCATTCAAATCTCTATAGCTGAGGCCTAATTTTTCTTTACTTTTAGTTGTGTCTAGTTGTATGGGATGAGCTACATTGCGATTGATAAACTTCCTGCTCAATCCAAAAAGGGGACCAATTAAATACAACAACCATTTTGGTGCTTTCATAAGCGGGAGTTTTAGCTTATCTCCATAATTTGCTTTTAATAGTTCTACTAGCTCTAAAATAGAAGCTGTTCGTTCAGCTAAAATGTGACGACCTTCAGCAGTTTTATTTTCTAAAGCTACTATGTGGGCATTTGCCACATCTCGAACATCAACAAAGCCAAAATAAATATCTGGAGCACCCATTCTGAATTTACCTCCGATTAGGTCTTGCATAAAAGCCAAACTTTCTGAATTAGAATCTTCGCTAAGAGATGGACCTAAGACAAAAGAAGGATTAATGACTACTAAATTCCACTTGTTTTGAGCTTTAGCAATTTTCCAAGCTTCGTTTTCAGCGAGAATTTTGGAATAGGAATAAGGTTGATGGTTGACGGAACTTGTTGTGTTAAAATGACTCTCGTCAAGTTGATTCAGTCCTTTTTCTTTTTGGTCGATGTTATCGCCAAAAACAGCTGCAACACTAGAAGTTAATACAACTTTTTTGACTGTTGTTGAATGGTTTGCAGCTGCCAAGACATTTTTTGTTCCTTCCAAAGCAGGTTGAATTAATTCCTTTTCTGCGTCTTTAAAACGCAAGGTGAAAGGGGAAGCCATGTGAATAATTGCATCTGCTCCTTCAGCGGCATTGTTGTAGGAAGCCTCTTTTAATAAATCTGCTTCCCATATTTCTAATTTTCCACTGCTTTTCTCAGCAATGGCATTTAAAAAAGCATATTTTCCTGTTTTGTTTTTGTCTCGAACTGCAAGTCGAACAATGTAACCTTTCTCTAAAAGGTACTTTGCAACCCATGAACCTATATACCCTGTTCCTCCTGTCAATAATATACAATTGCTCATTATTTTTCTTTTAAGTGTAAGTTTAAACTTAAGCTACATTAAGCAATTTAACAAGTTAAATAAAGATAATTACTAAGTTGTTGCTATAACCTCATAAATTCAAAAGCAGGACTTCCTTTAATTCCATTGTCATCGTAAAAATCGATAAATCTGAGTTTAAATAGATTTCCTGAAGCGTCTTTTATCAAATAAATTTTATCTGAGAAAATGGTAAAAGTGTTTGTTTGTAGACTGAAGTCTTTCCAATCATAGCCAATAACATCCCAATCTCTGGAATAAAAAAGTGTTTCTGCATGAATTTTAGATAGTTCATTAAATTTTTTTGAAAACTCCTCAGCTACTTCGGTTTTGTATGAGTTAATTAAAACTCCATTTACTGAGTAGGGTAAAGGTGGAATTTCATTTTCAAAAACATGGGTATATTGAGTAAAAACTATATCAAAGTCTGTTTTCTCAGGCTCAATTTGAATTTCCTTAGCACTGCTAAAAGAATAAGCCACACGATTGTATTGAGGCTTTTTTGAAATGATAGTAGTTTGCATATTACTTCCATCTAATTTAGCGCAAGTTAAAAAATAATCGCCCTCTTGAACTAATGTAATTTGAGCCTTCCATTTTCCTATAGGGTTTCCGGCAGGGTCATATCCTCTGTCAATAATAAATACAGATCTATTATTACTAATATCACCAATTGCCAATAATTCTTTTCTGCCACTTTGATGCTCGAACAGATAGGTTAATCCTGCATCGGAATTAACCTTATTAAAATCAGTTTCAGAGGTGAATGCAACTGAAGCATTTAACGCTGAGTTCAAGTACAAATTATTGTTTGCCAAGCCACAATCGAATGCTAAATCCCAGTCAGTTCTTAAATTGGTTTTAATAACCGAATTGGTTCCCAAGTCAAACCAGATTTGTGTGGCATAATCAGAACCCATGTGTACTGTTTTAGAAATAATTTCACCTTTAACAATAAGATTTTCACCTCCTGTTGTATCAATTGAATTTGTATTTTGATTGGTATTTGGAGCTAATAAAGGAAGCTCATCTTTTTGGCAACTTGCAAAAAGGGTCAAAATACTTGAGAGTAGAAAAATGTTTTTTAGTATCATTCTTTATTTTTTTGTAAAAAGTAAACCGAGTTTAATAAAAGCAGTTCTTCCTGTTCCCACAGAAATAGATCCACCGCCACCACTGTGTGCTCCGCCACTAGATAGACTTGCTTGCACGTTTTGTACATCAAAAATATTTTTACATCCAATGGCTACGTTTAATCTTTTATTCCAAAAATGTTTTGAAATTGTTGCATCTAGTAGTTGATATGCTTCAATGGAGCGTTTCTCAACTTCTCCCTCTTCATTTACACCAAATCCGGGTAATTCACCTTGATGTTTGGCAAATGCAGCGATGGTTAGTTGTGGTTTTTTTAATTGGTAACTTAAATTGGCTATCAATTCAGTAGAGTAGCTGAATTGATCAACGGATGCTTCTTCTGCCAATCTGTTAGACCTGCCAATGTATGAACCACCTATATTCAATTGCAAATTTTCATACAAAACAGAGAAATTGAAATTAATGCCTTTGGTTTGGTTCTCACTGATATTAAAATAAACTAATGAATCACCTCCAAGATTTGATTGAGCAAAACTAATCTGGTTGTATATTTGATTGTAAAATACAGAAGCTTCGGCTTTTAGCAATACTGCCTTTACTAACATTCGTTGGCGAAAACTTGCATTAAAGTTATCAGATTTTTCAGCCTTTAAATCTGGATTGCCAAACAAGCTGTGGTTGACATCATCAAAGTTGAAGTAAAGTTCTTTTAGTGAAGGTGCTCTAAACCCTTTTGCATAGGAAAATCGAAAAGTGCTGTTCTTTTTTGTATATTTTAAATTGAATGAAGGTGTTATAGGAGCTTTGTATTGTGTGTTATAACTGTATCGAGCAGCCGGCTTTAATACAAGACCACTATTCACATTGATTTCTGTAGAAATAAATGCGGCATAGTCGCCAATTTGTTGCTCACCTCCATCAATGCGTTCACCCGAAGCATTTTCTATGTTGATGTCATAACCAATTTCATAATTTAGCCAAGAAGAATCTTTAGTACTTGCAATACTTCCCCTCGACATCAATAAGTTAAAAGTACTCGTATCTTGTAAATCATTGTTGGCAGTTTCGGGAATTCTTCTGTTTTCTAGCGTAATTAAATCTTTTCGCATGGCTTCTTTTACTCTTTCAAAATCGTTGTATGCAGCAGTCCAATTGATGCTCCAATTTTTGTTTATCTGCCCCTGAGCAAAGAGTGCATTGTCGATTCGTTTGGTGTGATAATAATCGTCAAAAGCGACAAATGAGTTTACGGTTCTTCTAGGTGCACCGAAATTGCTAATTGTTTCATCAAAAAACTCTCCTTTGTAGTTCAGCCGTAATTTTTTGTAATTAAAATTGTATTGAATTCTACCAAAATACTGCTCCTTAGGATTCCATTGCTTCACTCTGCTACTATCTGCTCTTTGAGCTTCAAAAGTTGGTAAAAAGGCATCATTTGGACTCCAACCATCAAAATAGTTTCTTCCGATGGAAAGATTGATGAAATGATTTTTCACAGGAGTAAAACCTATGTTGGTTTCCAAATTATAGGTACCTATGTTTTCAGTATATGAATTGATTCCTAGGCTGAGTTTCTCATCTTGATGTTTTTTTGTGATGATGTTTATTGTTCCAGCTAAGGCATTGCTGCCATAATTTACACTTAAGGGACCTTCAATTAGTTCAATGCGCTCAACATTATTGAGGTTGATTTGATTTAAATCAATTTGACCATCCATGCGACCGATGACAGGAACGCCATCAATTAAAATCTTTACATTCTGACCACTAATTCCTTGTAAACTCATTCCTGAGCCCAACACATTATCCTGTGAAATGCGAATGTTTAACTCATTTGTCAATACATCTCTCAAATTCACTGCGGCCATGTCATCAATTTTTTGTCGGCTGATCACTTTTATCTTATGCACAGAATTTTCTACTGAAGTTGGGGAGTATTGGGCTGTAACGACTACATCATCTATTAAATAATCCTTGGGCTGAAGAAGGATTATTTTATTCTCACCACTAAAAAGTGTGTCTAAATACATTTGATAGCCAATGTAAGAAACTTTCAAAAGTGCGTACTTCTGCTTTTCAAAATGATGGGAGTTTGCGGTTGCATCTCCATTCTCATCTGAACCAAGAAAAATTGAATTTCCTTCAATTAATTTTAATTCAATTGAAGCTCCTGGCAAGGGAGATTTTGACTTGCTGTCGAGCACCCTTATATTTTGCGCGGCAAGCAAATTGAAAGTAAAAAAGAAAAGAATGAATGCCGATTTTCTCATGAAGTTTTATAGATCCGCTAGCTTTAAATTTCTATTACTTTTAATGGTATTCTTCATTTCAAAAGCCATGTAAAATCGACTCATGCCATTAGAGGTATGATGCGCTAATAGGTTTAAAAGTTTTTTCTTTTCGAAATAGTTTAATTTTTGAATCGCTTTTTGAAATTTAATTATTGGCTCTTGCATGTCAATTTTTTTAAATGAATTAATTGGCTGAATGAAAAACTTTCAGCCTCTTTAAATTGATTGGGTTTATTATTTTATGATCAATCGTTGAGTAACTGAACCCATTTTATGATTTAGTTGGATAAAGTAAATTCCTGATTTATAATTGTCCAACTGAATTGTAAGCTCATCCAAAGCATTATTGATTTGAATTGGCTCAGTTCTTAGCAGCTGCCCATTGATGTTGAGGATATTTAGTTGAGCGGTTCTAACTTCATTTGGCAAGTTGGGAACAATAGAAATGTTTCTATTGCTTGTTGGGTTGGGATATACCTTGAAAGTACCGTTTTTTAGAGAAGGACTTTCGAATAGACCAGTCACAGCACTTACTTTCGTTTTTTCGAAAATAAAATTTCCGTTAGCACTCCCACCAAAACCTTTCATAACTAATTTCCAAAACGTATTGGTATCTGTTTTTACGAAATAAACTGTACTGTCCTCAATGTCAAAACTAAAAGTGTTAAAATTGAATTTTTTCCAATCATGCCCAATTGTATTAATATTAGAGGAGTAGGTGTGAATCTTAGTACTATCGTAGGTATTCACATCATTAACCGGATATACTTTAACTGCTTCAACACCAATGTTCGTTCTTATTCCTGTAACGGAATAAGGTATTCCATTAATATCTTCCATGTATTTAGAGAAAACTAAATCCCAAGAATTACTTAACGGTTCAATATCTAATACTGTATCAGTTGCAATTGAATAATAGCCAAAGTTTTTACCTGTAAAATTGTTTTTAGCTAATGCCACTGTGTCAATGTTTGTCCCACTGTAATCAGCAACTAGGAAGTTATAAGTTCCTGAGGCAAGGTTTTTAATCCAAATCTTAAAGATTGTGCCATTTGCTGTTTTCCAAACAAATAAACTGTCTCCGGTAACATGATGATTGATAAAATTGTAGACACCCCAGCCTAGATCAAAAGTATTGCTAGTGTCAATTCCTTTATTGAAAGCACCCTGTGTCCAAGTATAGGATGGGTTATGCCAAGGAGTCCAATTATCAATGCCTGCAGTGTCTAAGGTAGACCAGTCTGAAATATCACCATTTGGATACTTGTAAAGTTCAGCGCCATAAGCTGTATTTGCTAAAATGGCAGCTGAAAATCCTGATATTTGAAAACCCAAATCCCAAGAAGTTCCGCTTGCGTTTGCACGTTCATTACTATCTAAACTGTACCAGACCTGATTGGCATATCCTGCACCTATTGAAACAGTGTCGGTTGTTTGGGCTATACTTGAAAAAGAAAAAGCTAATGCAGTGATTGCTAATTGTAAAAATTTATTCATGGTTCTTATTTTTAATGATTCTAAATAAAGATTTTGAAGGCAAAAGTAGGAGCGAAGTAAAGCAGTGTCAATCGCCTATCAAAGGTAAATTTCATGACTAGTTGGTGGTAAAATGACTACCATAATTGTGGTACTTGAATTTTTAAAAGGAAGATGATTTTTTATTAAAAAGCGTTTTAAAAATGAGAAGTATCGCAGCTGTATAACTGAGGATCATTAGAATACCTGAGAAAATCACCAAATAGGCCATCCATTCCATTCCCAACCAGAGAAAGTAGATCCCTCCAAATGTGAGCATTACGGATAGTAAGGGTTCTACCATTAAGAATTTTCGCCAAAAGGAATTCATTGGTACTCCATACAACAATAAACCCAAGAGGAAAAAGATGACAGAAAGCGATAAAAAGTGCGTGTGTAAAATGTTATACATTTCGTGTTCTGACTTTTTGAATTTCATGGTTTCTGCTAATTCATCAGCTTCATTTCCATTGTAGTTTTCAACGATTCCTTGAGGATGACTGTCAGTCGTGTGATTCACGAAGCCTATACCCAAATAAAAACCAATTGAAAGGGTAATTAAAAAGAAAGCCGTTAAGACTTTCAATTCATTTGAAAATAACCTGAGGTAACCCGCTTGAAACATCTTATAACAACCCCTTTTCTTTAACAAGAGCAAGGGAAGTGAGCAATTCATTAATTGCTTTAGTCATGCTTTTAGAGGAAATAGTAGCTCCTGAAATTCCGTCAATATCTTTACCTAAAGTAGGACGATTGTCAGTATTCATGCCATTAAACTGGCTTAACCATCTGGCAGTACCAATTTGCCTTCCGTGTTGCTCTCTGTATATTAAAACTTTAGCTTTTTCAATTTCCAAGTCTTTGTTGAAAATGACTAAGTAATCAAATACATTTTTCATGCTTGGCGCTTGAGCCACATAAACAAAGCCTTTGAATTCATTTGAAGCATAAACTTTGTATAGTTTATTGCTCAAATTAGCTTCAATTGACTTGTCTAAAGTTATTGCATCATAACGAATTAATTCAGTATTATAAACCGAAACTAAAGCTTTGTCAACTTTGTCTTTTAAAACTGATGACCATGCTTTGTTTTGTGCACTAATAAATGAAGAACAGCTAAAATATGCAATTATGAAAAAGGTTTTACAGCAATTAGTTAACGACATACTTATTGATTAATGCTTCAATCTCTTCTTTTTGATTGTACTGACCTGTTATAAATAGATGCTCGAACAACTTTTTTCCATCTAAATCAACCTTTAACTCCAAGGGTTTTTGGTTATCATAAACAGCTTCCCAAACACTTCTGACAACTGCCCATTTGTCTTGATTTTTTTCCCACCAAAGTTGAGCCGATTTACAATCACTATCCGGTCTTTTGTTGTAAATGTTGTAGCCTTTTTCTTGGACTAATAAAACATCCTCTTTTCCGTCTTCTCGAATAATTTTATCATTGTCTTGTTCATGTAACCATCCATTTTCAAGAATTTGCACACGGTTTCCTCTTTTCATCACGTTGTAATCACTTCTTTTAGTGTATTCTCTTCTAGGCAGGGGAGAATCGGATTTGTTGTACCATGAAGAAACACCATCTACGTGTGTCCAAGTGGCCGTTCCAGTATATCGTGGACTATCATCAACCTGAAACACTTCTTGCGTCCATTTACCTTTCACTTCTTTCTTAGTTAATGGCTCAAACACCCAACGGTTATTTTTATCGTAGCGATAATTGTTTTGTTTTTCAAAGGTCCAATCTTGTCTCCAATGCTTTATAATGGTTGAGTCATTGATGATTAATAGGTGTTGTAAGACGATTTTATCCTCTGTTTCTTCAATAATTTCAGCCCATTCGAAGGCAGCAGAAGTGTAGTCGTATGCTTTTTCATAGTCCACTTCGGGTGCAAAAGTTTCGGTGTATTTAAATTCAACATTGTAACAGCCTTGCATGGCCTTAATGGCTTGAATGTCTAATTCCTTTTTATTTTCTTGAGCTAAAGCTGCTGATGTAAAGTAAGAAGTAAGAAGAAGTCCTATTATCGATAATTTATTTGATTTCATTTTTATGATTTATTAGTTCATTTTTTGGGCAAATTTAGAAGACAAAATAAGGCTTAACAATCGCCTGAAAAAGGTAAAATACATCGCTTATACTTGGTAAATTAACTACCATCATTGTGGTACTTTAGGTTGAAATTAAGCCCACGTTGATTGCATAGACCGTTAGCTGTGAAGTTGTTTTAATGCCTAATTTTTTAAGAATGTTTCTTCGGTGAGTGTGGATGGTGTGGTGGCTTAAATTCAACTTATTCCCTATTTCTTTATTGGTCATGCCACTCGCAATTAATGCAGTTATTTCGTTTTCTCGTTCTGAAAGCGCCGTGGGTTCGCAATTATCTTCCTCCTCAGAAAAACGTTTATTTAAGATGATGTCGAGTACTTTGTTGCAATAGAATTTTTCACCTTTGGCAATGGCAAAAATGGCATGAGTTATTTCTGCTTCATCGCACTGGCGTGTCAAATAACCCTGAACACCTCTTTCCAGTATTCGGAGCACATTTTTAGATTCTTCAATCTCAGAAATAATCAAAATCCGTTGATTGGGGTATTTTTCTTTAAGTCGTAAGGTGGTTTCAACAGAAAAATGGCCTTTTACACAAGGGTCAATGACAACTAAATCAAATTGATTCTCAAGTAAACGTTGAAATAAGTCTATTTCATTTTTGACTATTTTAATGCTGTCAATCC
>TARA_R110002096_G_scaffold102876_1_pt1 | contig 24593 bp, 31 predicted proteins | sample TARA_R110002096 | Tara Oceans TARA_R110002096 (sample SAMEA4397295) | marine metagenome | biome: Polar Biome; feature: [DCM] deep chlorophyll maximum layer (ENVO:01000326); material: water (ENVO:00002006), including particulate matter (ENVO:01000060) such as... | depth 35 m
TTTTCTCATTGTGATGCCATCTTTGACGATCCAACTCTTAGCTTCGTTTAATAGGTTTTTTAGTTTCATAGTTATATATCTTTACTTTCTATTAATGTATATGAAAATGAATTTCCATGTATTTCTCTTGCTACTTGACATATATCTAAGAATTCATGCCAATCATCATTTGATGCTATTACTTGACATCCTGCAGACCATTTATCAACTCTTGTTGATTTGTTACCTGCCCTGGAAGTTGCTCTATGTATGTTAATTCCAAAAATTCCTGTGTCTGTATTTTTTTCGCTTAGATCGTAATTTGCGTCGCGGTTATTGTCTCTATAAACAGTTACATCTTTTTTTTGTCCCAATGCTAAATATTTACCTTGATGTAATCTTAATTTATGAGATCCTCTATATTGGCCGGGCTTTAATATAGCTACACCTTTATCATTTAAAATATTTTCAACCCAATGAGATCCAGGATCTGTCGTGCAATTGAATTGGTGATAGTTCCATGTGCCATCTATCTTATATGAAATTGTGATTTTGTCGTCAAAGGCATTTGTTACTCTACCCTTTGTTTTTGAATTTCTAATACCTACGATATTAACGTCGTATCCTTTATTGTTGTTGTCGTTAAACCAAGTATAACCCTTTGATTCTACGGCTTTTTGAATTTGTTCCTGTGTATACATGCAATTAGCTCCTAGATTTTATCGTCATTTATTCTTATATAAATATAGAGTAGCACGTATAAAGTTTAGTTTATCAGCTGATATTCTCAATAAAATCTGGCGAAAGCCAATATATTTTACCTAGTGCGTCAGTCACCTTTATTTTTTTAGAGGTGATTTCTTTTAATACAACAACATCACCTTTATACAATGCTCCGTCATGGCCAGCATAGTTTTTGACTAATATTGCCCTTTTAACTTTTAGAATGTTTTTCATATTTTATATTATTTTCAATCAATTGTTTAGCCTTTAATGTAGCTACTGCTCTACTCTTGTATGGGCCACCCATTGGATGTTTTCCGTGATAAATAAATACATCTATTTTTCCAGACATAGTTTGAGTATCTCCGTTACTTAAAGTTCTAACTTTTGGCATTTCAATTTTTTGTCTAATGTCCAAGTATCCAACCTTACATATATAATTTCCGTATTTTTCTTTTTTTCCCATAGTGTTTATAAATATATATTTTTATTTTTTTTGTTTGGTTTTAGGTATATTGTTGATATCCCCTTCAGTCTTATTCTTTCTTTTTTTAATTTTTTCTTTTCGAGGATATGAAACTTCTTTTGCGTCCAAATCTAAGTTGTTTAAATTTATTTTGGCCATTATTTTATTCTTATCTTTAATTTTTCTATTTTTTCAAAGAATTGTGGAATATCTAATGTATGATTCTGATCAGTTTTTATTTGCACTTTTGTTAATTTTGCAGGATCTCCTTGTAGAAGTTGCATCAAGGCTTGCATACCCTGGTCAGACCAAAATACACCAAAACCATTGTCTGTTCCTATTAGTAAATATGCTTCTGGTTGGGATTTATCAAGTAAATAATATTCCATTATTTTGTCTGCATGTGTCTATCGATGTTATGTTCTAAACAATATTCATCGGTATTAGTTTTATTTTTAACTATTGCTCTACCCTCTAATTTTTCCCAATCTTTATCTGGTCGTACCATTTTATTTGTTTCCCATGCACCTTTTAATGTATTCATATCAATACCATGTTGTTTACCTAAACCTATCATTGCTTGAATATCTTTAGGAAAACAACTACCACCAAAGCCTAGTTTACCATCTGGTCCTGGTACTTGAAGATGGGTGTGGCCTATTCTTCCGTCTCTAACCCATCCATCTACTGCAGTCTCCCACTCTACGTTACATTTATCTGCAATTAACTTCATTTCATTCATAAAAGATACCTTTGTTGCAAAGAAACAGTTATTCATATATTTTATCATTTCTGCAGTTTCATAGTTGGTTTCAACACACGGAAAAGAAATACCAAATCTTGTTTGGTATAAACTATGTACTCTTTCAGTATCATACTTATCTCCACCTAAAATTAACCTAGACTGGTTAATAAAATCAAATTTTGCCGATCTTTCAGTTAAAAATTCAGGATTGAATACTATATTTAAGTTAGGGTACAGTTTTTGGATCTCTCTAGTTGTACCAGGTGTAACAGTTGATCTTATCAATATGATATTAGATGCAATTTTATTTACAGAATTTATATCTTTAATTGCTGATTTTATTATATCTGTATTTATACTTCCGTCTTGATTTGCAGGAGTAGGCACAGAAAGAAAAATAAATTCAGATTCATTTACTGTTTCTTCTAATGTATTTCTTGATTTATTTTTATCTTTATCATAGACTCTTATATTTGTAAAGTCACAGCCTGTTTGTGGTGAAAAACCATACTCTACAGCTGATCCAACAAAACCAAAACCTATTATTCCAATGTTTATTTTTTCCATTAAAACCTCTCTTTAATCCAATTTTTTAATTTATATTTTGGAACCCAATCCAATTTTTTATATGTTTCTCTAAAATCTATTAAGCTTTCAAATCTATCACCAGGTCTTTTAGGTATTAAATTATAATCCTGGTCAAACAATGTTGCTAGATCAAACATATTAAAGCTTTCTTCACTACTTAATTGATATTCTTCATTTTCATCCCTAAGCCATGCTGCAATTAATCCTTCAACAGTATCTCCAACATATGTAAAGTTTCTTCTTTGTGTACCAGGTTTTACTATTGTTAAATTGTTTCCAGCCTTCTTTTGCTTTTCAAATATACTTATTACAGTTTCCCAACCATCTGCACATGTATCTTGGTATGGCCCATAGTTATTATAAAAATAACATATAGCATATTTTAGGCCGAACCAATTACCATAATTTTTTATTAACTCAGTATTTTTAGCCTTTGAAAATGCGTATGGAGATTCATTTGCTCCGCCATCTGCATGTTTTGTACTAGATCCAGCATATATTAGTTTTATCTTATTGTCTTTACAATATTCTATTACTTTTGCTGTTGAGTATATGTTTGTTTCTATTATCTTTTTTGTATCTTTAAAACTTGGTGCGACCTTTGAGTATTCTCCTAAATGAAATACTGCATCAGGTTTTTTATGCATTCCTACTAACCATGAACTGTCTGCATCTATATATGTTACACCGTCTTGATGGTTGTCAATTTTACCAGATGAATAATCATCTATACATACAACTTGTTTTCCCATTTCTACTAATCTTTTACATAAATTAGTACCAATAAAACCTGCTCCTCCTGTTACTACTATCATGTTATCCCTCAAAAAAGTTTAATATTTTAAATTTCTCTACCCAGTCCATACCCTTTTTACAACACTGAAAATCACTATGAAAAGAATTTAATACCTTTTTCTTAAAATAGTATCTGTGGGCTTGTGACCCAAACAGAGTTAAAGCTTCTAGTTTAGAATCATATACTGTTGTAATATCTACATAAAAATTAGGATCCCAATCATCTTGGGTACTTGGAGTATAATATTGTATAAGACTTATTTTAGATGCCCTTATTAAGGCTGGACCAAGATTAGATATTATCCTGTGTTCCCAATGAGAATCATATTCATTTGGTAAAAATATTGCATCATAGTTTCCACCAGTTATATATGTTTTTTCCAAATATGTTATCCAATCATCTGGACCATAATCCTTGATATATTTAGTTCCTGAAAATAATAATTCTACATTTGGGCAGTTTGCCTGCTTCCATACATCTTTAACTTCTTGTAATCTGTTTTCGCTTGTTGACGGGTCATGATCACTACCTTGACACAAACAAATAACATCAAATTTAGTACCGGTGTATTTTTTTATTGTACCAAGCATTGCCAACTCCACATCATCTGGATGAGGAGATAAACAAAAAACTTTGTCTAATCCTAGTAATTTCATAAACCTAAATTCTCCTTATATTTAGATATCCAACCACTAAAACTTCTTTTGGCCTCCCAATCCAAATCTAAATTTATTTTTGCTGTGCACGATAGTGTTTCAAAGGGTTCTATAACAGTCTTACTGTAACTTTTTTCTCCTCCTAATAAGTCTACTATTTCGTTAACAGATATACTTTTGCCCGTTCCTATATTATATTGTTCACCACTGAATTTGTTGTTATGGGTAGCTACCAATATATTTGCGTCTACTACATCATCTACATGTACAAAATCTCTTCTTTGATTTCCATCATTAAATATTGTACAAGGTTTTCCTTCTTTAATTTGTGATGCGAATATTGGAATTGCTAAACGATATGCTCCGTCTAAAGACATTCTATTTCCATATACATTAAAATATCTTAGACATACTGTGTCTATATCATATAATTTGCTAAATAAAGTACAGTATTGTTCACCTATTAGTTTATGTAAAGCATATGGGGATATAGGATTCAATATGTGACTTTCACCTGTAGGTATTTTTGCCTCTCCATATACTGAACTTGAAGAACTAAATATAAACTTTTTTACTCCAGCGTCTTTGCAGGCCGATAGTAGGTTATGTGTTGAATTTACATTTGCATTGTGGAACGAAACAGGTTCTTCTATTGATGGCTGTACTCTAGCTAAAGCTGCCATATGAAAAACTGTGTCTACTCCATCTAAGAAGCTTGTCAATTCCTTCATATCTACAGTCGCTAAATCTTGTTTCCAACAATACGCTGCTGGATTCACATTCTCTACCTTACCTGTTGAGAAATCATCTATAATGGATACCTGGATGCCCATCCCTATTAACCTATCAACCATGTGAGAACCTATAAAACCAGCTCCACCTGTTACTATTACTTTTTGCATATTATTTTGTTTTAATTTCTTCCCAATTATTTTCAATATCATATATGGTCTTCCATATTAATTCTAATTGAGGTTGAACACTATTTAGACTACCATTTTTATCTAGTGTCTCAGCTAATGATTCCAATGCTGATTTTAAGTACAGTTGAATTTCTGTTTTTCCGTCTTTGTTAATTTTACTTGCCATTTTAATTCTCCTTTGTTATAATTTTGTATAGTTAATATAATAAAAATATTTGTGTTATGAAACTTTTATTAAGCTTTTTTCATAAGTTTTTAAGTTTTTAATTGTTATGCTTAAGTTTCCTAATTGAAATGTTCCAATTTTTCCACTATCACTTATTATTTCAGATATTTGGTTAATATACTGAAAATCTTGTTGGTTAAATATATTACCATCTATTGATACTAATATTCCGTTTTGTGGTTTGCTATCATGTGGGATAATTTTTTCACTTAAATCAAATGAAGTGTTTTCTCTCTCAACATATTGCATATACTGGGCACCATTTGCATCATCCATATATACAGTACTGCACCATGGTTCAAGTGCTTCTAATAGTTGCATGCTGCCATTCTGTATTACAAACCCTATATCATACTTAGGTGGTATAATAGGTTTTAATAGTGTATCATGTTTGCAGAAATGGCCCCATTTACGAATAAACTCCCTTGTTGCTTTTGCATTCTGTGTAAGCCATTCGTTTGTTTCCCTATTCTTCATAAAGACTTCTCCGCCAGGATTTCTTTTAGCTCCATCTGCAAATCTAGATCCTCTACACGTCATATGGTATACACAGCCTTTCCATGTTTGCACAAACCTTATTCCATTTAATTGGAACCTATTAAATATATCGGAATCTTCTTTTGATTGAGGGGCATATAATGGGTCGTGGCCTCCTATCTCTTGAAAGTCTTTTTTATAGAATGCCCATGGAGCGAATATACCTTCTGTTGTTTTAATCTCTCGATCTTTATCAGTTGATTGTAGGTATGCAAACAATGCAGCTTCATTAAACTCTTCAGGCTCTATTCCAAAGTCTTGCAATATTTTTTCTGGTCCTGGTGGATGTAACGGCGGTTCTATTCTTGTCAATGATACAATTGTATTGGGCTTTAAATTCGATTCTATTGAGTCAATTGCTAAGGGACATAAATACATATCTGCATGGTATATCATACAAATATCATGGGTAGCTACTTCGTTAACTAGTCTATCATATAATATTGTATGCCCTAGCCTAGTAGGACCGTTGTTTCTAATTGCTTTAAAATGTGAATCATGCTCCATCATCTCTTTGCACCATTCCCATGTACCGTCATTTGAAAAGTCATCAGCTACGCAAATTTCTACTTCATGATTTCCTTGGTTTTTTCTTATTGAGTCGTAAGACCATTTAAGATATTTTAAATTGTTTCGACCTGGCTGTATTAAGCTTATTTTCATTTTAACATTTCTCGTAACCTTTTAGATGTGAATTCTTTGATATAAATATCATTTGCATATTTAACCGTATCACTATAGAAATCTTTATCATCTCTTAATTTTACAGTTAATTCTCTTGCATGTTGTAAATCATAAATATCTACTGCTAATTCAGGATACAGCAATAATTGTGTGTCTGCCCTATTATCTCCTATACAGGGTACTCCTACACACGCGCAATTTAATGCAAAAGACCCAGCAGCTGTTCCTGCTCCCATCATATATGCGTATTTATATTTGCTAAGATTATACATCCAACTTGTAAATGTTTGATAATGTAGATAGTTAACACCAGTTGCTTTTGCCATATCGTAAGAATCTTTTGGCATTCTATCTCCACCCATAGGTGGTATATCTATAGGGCACCCTAATTCTTGAGCAACTATTGCTTGATTAAATCCCAAGTAATCGTAAGTCATAGGTCCGCATAATATTGCCCTTTCTTCTTTTGGTAATAGTTTTGATTTATCTATTGTTGAATCTGACATCATTGTCCTTATTACTCTAATATCTAAGTTTGGAAACAATCCTTTAAAATATTTAGTATCATATTGATTATGCACATATAATCTATCACTATAATACAATTGACTATACCACCAAACTTGATGTGTCACACTGCGGCGACTATAGTATCCTACCTCGCCTTCTTGTATTACATAAACACTGTTAAATTTTGACTTTAAGTTTTGAATAAGGTCTGGATGAGCAGCAATTAAATAATCAGTTTGTTCTGGGCCTTTTGGAATTACCACATACGCGTCTAGGTCATACTTTGTAGCTTCTTCAAGAACACTATATATTGGTAGATTTATACAGTCCATTGCCAATATCCAAGATTCAACAGTCCTATTATTTAGGCCTTGAGGATCTAACTTACCGCTTATTGGTTCTCCAGCTACCGTTAGTTCTGTTAAAAATACACTATTCATTTGTTTCTCCCACATAAAAATTTCCCGTCAAGATTTTTTTCATTTTTTACACTTAGCATCTTAAGTTATATATTGTAGAATAATTATTTGTTAGGGTTGGTTCAATAAATTCAACATCAATGTCCTTAAAAACTGGTAAATCCATATATTCCTTTGACCCATGTCCTGATATATATTTAGTTGCATTTACACCTTTGCAAATATTATATATTCTTTCTGTCTTTGTTCCTAGTACATTCATATCAGATGCAAAAACCATGGGTGTTGTAATATCTAATTGTTCTCTACAGTATTTTATAGATTTCATATTCACTTCCATTAGCGTTTCAGAATTATATACATCAGTTAAGTCTAAACCTAAATTAAGCTTGACAGTTTTTAATAATTTTTTTTTCCAGCCATAATCTGGTGCTAGTTGAACTTCATTTATTTTTAAGTCATAACTATTTTTAGCTATTGGAACAGTTAGCCAAAAATCAGCACCGTTCTTTAACTTTATTAAATTTCTATTTTGCCAATTTCTTTTGCCTTGGAATTTAACATCATCCAATATTACAAATAAATCTACAGACTTCATTTTTTCAAAAAAGCCCATGTATGGAAAATGTTCTGGTTGGTGTATTGCTACTTTCATAATTTTCCGTATAATTTTTCGTATGTTTTTTGCATATAATATAGAGTTTTTTCAGCATTAGGATTTTCAGGTATTGCGTTGAATTGATATATACCAGGCATAACATCACAATATAATAAGTCTTCTGTTAATAATCCCTTTCTATGTAAATCTACCATACAAAATTGATACGGTAATATTTTTGTTTCATGATTAAGGTTAACAAGAAAGTTTATTATTGGTTGATCTGTTCCAACATGGTACGTTGATTGAGTATTTATTATATCTTCTCTATTATCAAAATAGAAATCTACCATTTGTTTAAAAATATCTTTATGTTTTTTCTCTACTATTTGAAATCCTGCATTGAAGTATCTCCAGTATTCAAAAGTTTGTCCGTCAAATAAAAATTTAGAATAATTTTCCATACTTCTAAATAACCAATCATAGCTACCATCAGCATGTGTTACAGTATATTTACCATCTGTCATCTCAAAAAAGTTTGGGCAATCTGGGTGTATTATACAATCTGCGTCTGTGAGTAATATCTTGTCATATTCTATTCCACTATTTTCTAATATATCGAAACAATAATATCTATGAAAATTTATCTTCATAACATCATCATCATGTAATGGTTTATCTAGCACGACTAATTCTGCATTATTTTTATCGCACCATTTTTTCCAACTAGCAATTCCATATTCATATGGTTTACTTCTCGAAGGGTATTCTGGTACCTTAACTGCTGTCATAAAAACTATATTTTTCATCTATACGCTCCTTCTACTGAGTTAAATATTTTATCTATTAGATCTTTTTCTAGTGATTTTAGATTCCATATAAACGAATATGTAAATAAAAAAGTTGATTTATCTTCTAATTGCCAATTATGAGAGAGCATATCCTTTCTAAGTATATCCTTCGTATTATATGCTGATGGTAGATAATTTACTACCCTATCTACTATTGCTAAGTTAAATGTTTCTTCTTGTTTATGTACATTCAGTGCAATAATAGGAAGCAAATCAAAATTTTCTTTAGACAATACTACAAAATCACAATTTACATAATCACCAGCAAATAGATCTGTATCTTTTATTTTGTCGTGTATTGCGCCAAAATCATCAGTGTCTCTTACTACACCTATTGAATCAACTAAATCAAAAAAGTTTGGACATGCCCAATGAATAAACACCTCTGAAGATACTATAGCTAGTTTGTCTATTGAGTCAAGGTTTTTTGGTAATTCTATAATCAAATCACAATTATTTTTTTCACACCAATATTCCCAAGTCTTTACGGCCAAGTCTGATTGAGAATCCATTATATATACAATATTATTCATATGTTTTTAACACTCCGCGTTTTTCTAGTACTTTAAAAATTTCTTTTTCACCAGCGAAATTATGTACTACTCCAGTTTTTACATTAGTTTTTTCATAGTAATGAAGGGATTCTTTTCCACTTATTCCTCCATGGTGGTCAAAGCCATAGATACTTATTGTATCAAAAAAGCAAATCATAAACATCATAGCAGTAAATCCTGCAGAAGGTTCTCCATTTATTTGTGATTGTACATGATTTTGAAAAGATTCTGTTAAAAAATCTATTTTATTTGTAGTATTACTATATTTTTCTTCAACATGCTTTTGGGCCCAGTTCATATGAGAGTCTCCACCAGTTCTTATTATAAAATGTTCATTAAAAACTTTATGTAAAAAATCAGAGTCATAAGATGAAAAATCTTTTGAATTTCTACTACCTGAAAACGTACTTCTTGACATGAATCTATGGGTAGTTTTACTTCCAGCATCTTTCTCAAACCCATTAGTTAAAGCAAAATTACACCTGACAACTATATCATGAGAGTCTATATCTTTACCATATCCAGTTTTTAATATGTTTGGCGAGCTTCCAACAATAGCACATGTTTTATTACTAAAATTAAAATCAAAATTAGATAAACCCCTTATAGATTCATTTAAATTTTCCGGGTGTATTATTAAGTTTCCTCTATCCATGAGTTGCAAAAAATGTTTCAAAAGAATTAATTATAGTTTCTATATTATTTTTAGTTATGAATGGATGGCAACCTATAAAAAACGCGTTATTAAATAAATTATCAGTATTTTCTAAATTTCCACTTATTAAACAGTTTTCAGTTCTATATGCTGGTTGTTTAGATAGATTTCCACCCATAAATGCTCGTGTTTCTATATTATCTTTTTCTAAATGATTTACTAATTCTTTTCTTGTAAATTTATCAGAATTTACCACTATAGGATAACCGTAAAAAGAATGGAAAGTGTTTTCAGGAATTTCAGGTAAAATTAGATATTTAGAAAATTTAGAAAATAAATTATTGTATTGTTTAGCTATTTTTACCCGCTTATTATTAAAACCGTCTAATTTTTTAAGCTGTTCTATTCCTAAAGAGGCTGCTAGATCAGTCATTCTTAGATTATACCCTATATTTGTAAACACATATCTTTCGTCATAATCTTTTAGTTCTTCGTCTGTGTAATAGAATCTTGGCTTATCTTTTTCGTATTTTGTTAACCTTCCAAATTCTCTTATTGACCTAAGCATTTCATCTAATTCTTCGTCATCGGTCAAAATCATTCCACCTTCTCCAGTAGTCATATTATGGGCAACAAAGAAACTCCAGGTTGATATTAAACCAAAACTTCCTGCTTTTTTATTATTCATAGTTGAGCCATGAGCTTCACAACAGTCTTCTAATACAGGTATATCAAAAGTTTTAGAAAGTTCCATTATTTTATCTATTTTTGCAGAGCAACCTAAAGTATGTACTATCATTATCAATCCAGTTTTTGGAGTTATAGCTTCTTCAATACTTTTTGGACAAATATTATACGTATCCATTTCAACGTCCACGAAAACAGGTACCAACCCATTTTGAAGTATTGGCGAAATAACAGTTGTAAATGTTGCTGCTGGAACTATAACTTCTGATCCAGGTTTTAGTTTGCCACATTTTATTAAGGCTGAAAGTGCTAGTAAATTAGCAGAACTACCTGAATTACAGGCAACTCCATATTTTGTACCAATATATTCAGAAAAAGATTTTTCAAATAATTTTACTTTAGGTCCTTGTGATATCCATAAATCCAATAAAGAATCTAACGCTTGGTTAACTTCTTTATGGTCAAAGCATGGATATGCTACCCCTATCTTATCATTACTAACAATTTCTTTACTATTAAAATATTCTTCTACTTTAAGAAATATTTCCGCTTTTAAGTCTTTCATAATACCACTCATATGTCTTTTTTAATCCTTCTGTTAATTGAACCTTTTTACTATGCCCTAAAGATTTTAATTTATCTATGTTTGGACACCGCCTGTTTACACTGCCTTCTGGAGATTCATGGATAATAAAGTCGTGTTTTCTTTTATTCAAATCAAATAACATTTCTGCTAAATCTTTTATTGCCAGTTCTTCATCATCATTTCCTATGTGATAAGTTTCTCCTTCTACTCCAAAATTTGTAATTTTATCAAATGCATCTAATACATCATCTATGTAGCAAAACGACCTAGTACAATCTGCTCCATAGATATTAAATGGCTTTTCTCCTTCAATAAATCTCTGTATAAATTGACTAATTACATGTTCGAATCCCATCCTTGGTCCGTATATATTATGAAGCCTTACAATATTAAAATCAGTTATGTTAAATGTTTTTGAATAACAATAAAAAGCTACTTCTCCTAATAATTTACTTGCACCATAACTCCATCTAACATTAGTTACGTCATCAATGGTTAGTGGAATATTTTCTGGGGTTGGAATTGGGAAATTATCTCCTAATATTTTTGCTGTACCCGCATAAGCCTCTGAACTACTTGTGTAAATTACCTTTGGTTTTGATTGGTTATGCCTACTTACATAATCTAATAGGTAAATTGTAGATAGGGTACCAGTTTTTACAACTCTTGCAGGATAATTGTAAAAATTTGCGGTTCCATTTAATGCTGCTAAATGATATATTATATCGTACTCTTCAATAGGTAAATCTAACCAAGTATTTTCTTTTGCAACATCTTTTTGTATGAATGTTAAATTTTTATTTTTCTGCAAAGAACTAAATTCAGAGTCTTCATTAGGCCTAGCAAAATTATCGAGTATAGAAACTTTATTTCCCTCGTTAATAAATTTTGAAGCTAAATGGAAACCCACAAATCCTGCTCCTCCTGTAATTAATATATTTTTCATATTCTCATTCCCTTAAAAACCGTAGTTTTATATTTTTTGTTTTCAGTAATTATTGTTCTAAAAAAATCAACATCTAAATTTAATTCTTTTGCCAAACTATCTAGTGCTGCCGTATCCTTAGGTAAACAGACTCCACCAAAACCTCTCATATTTTCATTGCACTCTAAATATACGTCGGCTATTTTTTCCCGTTTAGTTATAGCATTTTTAATAGTAGTATAATCTACACCTAGACCTTTACATATTTCATAAAAACTATTTGCAAAAGTTATTAAGGTTGCATTGTAAACATTATTAAAATACTTACATAATTCAGCTTCTTTTATATCTAACATTTCGAAATGCTTTGGATATTTTCCATGTGATTTTTTTATAGTTTCAAATATGTTTGTATCATTTGTTCCAATTATACATAAATCATGATTTTCTACGAAGTCTGCTATTGCACATCTTTCCCTTAAAAATTCTGGTACAAAACAAAATTTTGAAAAAGGATATAACTTTTGCAATTCACTTGTTGTTCCTGGTACTACTGTAGATTTGATTGCTATAATACCTTCATAACTGTTATCAACTAATTCTTTAACTACAGTTTTAACTATACTAACATCACATTGTCCAGAAGCAGATTCTGGAGTTGGTACACAAATATAGCATATTTCTGTATCTAACACGTCATTAACTGTAGTATTTAATTTTATATCGTGAGGATAAGTTTTGTGGCCAAGCATTCTTAATCCATAATCAACGGCCGATCCAACTATTCCCAATCCAATTATTCCTATCTTCATTTATTTTCCCTTTTATATAATATAATAAATTTTTATCAAATATTAAAATTTAGGCACATATTTTTTATAGTAATCTATAGTCTTTGGCCCAGAACTAATTTTAGTAGCAAAAAGTTTTTCTTGTATTGTTCCATCATAAAATGAAAAAGCTGAATTAAATTCATGCCTTAAATTAGTATTCCTATAACCCCAAGTAAACTTCCATTTATCTTTAAACGTTTTATGTTCTTCATTTTTAGAATATAAATTATGGTATTGATAAGATTCTTGTTCTCCTAATTTTTTCTTCCCATCTATATCATGTATAACATTTAATTTTGGAAAAACAATATTGTATATTCCTTTATACATGAACTGGTGAGCTACATCATCTCCCCATAAATTTAATTTATATCCATTATCTACTTCTATATGTTTCCTAAATAAATTTCTATTTATACCAACACCACACCAAAAAGGGACTTCTGCTACGAAATAATCTGTATTGTAGTATTCTTTTGGCATGTGTTGAGAATACCAACCACTATGAGGCGGTTTTAATATTTCTTCTTGGAGACAACCTCTACCCAACTTATTACCTCCAACATTAAAGCCAAACATTCCAACTTCTTCGTTAAAGTTATTATATTTTTCTAAATACTTATCTAATTCTTCCCAAAAATTTGTTGATGTAGGATAACAATCATCGTGAAAATGTAAAATCCAATCTACGTTTACTTTATTTTCAATTAGCCAATCGTCTGCTAATTTTATACAGTTTTGCATGGCTATACCTGATTTTGGGTTATCTTTATTTATCCAATGTATATCATTTTTAGAACAAACTTCTTCTGCCATTTTTAGCTGTTGCTCATTTGAGTCAGCGTCAACGTTTATTAGCAATACATCTTGAAATCTTGCAGGTGATTTTGCAAATAATAATTCTTCAAATGTTCTATATTGATTTTTTGTAGAAAATACTATACAATAATTTTTATTTTTATTCATACAACCATCCCCTAAATATAGATGAGATTTCTTTAAAAGAATACTTTTCTCGCATTTCATTATTATATTTCCACCAAACTTTATTGGCTTCTGAGTCTTTTATAGAGAAATATTTAGACTCATCCCAATTGCAGTAATCTTCCCAAGGCTTAACTAAGCTTAATTGGTGCATAGATCCAGACCACTGGATAGATTTTATATTTTTAGATGATAATTTATAGTCAAATCTTTGTAAAGTCCAATTGTGTTCATACTTCAATATATTAAATGCTCCTAGTTTTGCAAAATAACTATTTATTAGCTGTTGCTCTAATAATCTAACTTTATTAGGACCATGAGACATTAACGTATCCCATAAGTCAGCACCTAAATATTTTTTACCAATTACTATGAATCCACAGTTTATTCCAATATTGGCATCACCACAACCAGAAACCTTATCTAAAGGTGCATTAAGAATATCTTCAGATGGATCTGATATACATAACATATCTGCATCATAGTATACTACCTTGTCATATCCATCTTCTTTGAAAGATTCTAATGTTAGAAATGAGGCTCTAAATGATTCTTCTCCATCTATCGTCCACCTCATATATCTTTCATTAGACCCATCAACAAATTCTATTTTATCATGAATGGCCTTTAATTTACCTTGGTTTTCTTCAGATAAAGGACAAAATGAAGGACTATAGTAAATCTTAAAATCATGTTTGTCAAAATCCTTAAAGTTTTTCTTTAACGAATATACCATAGCTAGACCTCCGTCTATGAAGCCATTGTCAAATGCCATTGTTATTAAAATTTTCTGTTCCATTATTTACTCCTATTTTTTAAGTTGTCAAAATGTAATAAATCTGTAATAATCATTAGATCTTCTTGTGTATCTACTTGGAAGCTTCTATAGAAAGGCATTTCAAATATTCCTATATTTTTAGAATATCTTAAACCAGATTGTAATAAATTTTTTCGTGTTGTTATATAAAACGCTCCATTTTCAACATATTTTTCTTTAACGTCTTGTCTTCTTGGTCTTTTATGTATATTCCAATCATCTGCCATTGAAACTTCTGTTCCAAGTATATTTTCCTTAGTCCATCTAGGATACCAATGTTCCTTGTACGCACTAAATACTGAATCATTTTTATTCATTAGTTCTAATCCTGAATTTATATCTTCTGAGAGTATTAGTGGAGAAGTTGGTTGTATAAATACTAACATATCGAAATTTACATTATCTGCAAAATGTAGAAGAACAGATTCACTAGTAGAAGTATCTGTTGATAATTCTGCAGGTCTCCATAAAATCTTAGCCCCATAATTTTCAGCTTCTGCTGCGATATCTTTATCGTCTGTACTTACCCACGTTTCAGAAACTTTTGAATTTATAGAGGATTGTATTGCGTAAGCTATTAATGGTTTTCCATCAATATCTATTATATTCTTTTTAGGTATCCCTTTAGAACCTCCTCTAGCTAATATTACTGAAACAGTCTTCATTATTTTCCTCTTAAAGATTTGCGTTTAGAAATCTCTGAGCCTAAAACTTCTCTTGGTCCCATACTACCTAAGGCAGATTCTATATCCTTTATACCCTTTATTAATTTCATCATTCCTGCAGGTTCAACTGACGCTAAATGATCTGATCCCCACATTGTTCTGTCTAGGGTAACATGTCTTTCTATCCAGGTTGCACCAAGAGCAACTGCTGCAAATGTTGTAGTCAATCCGTACTCGTGTCCTGAATAACCAACTTTGTAATTATTTGCATTTCCATCACTTTTTAACCAATGTATATAGTTTAGGTTTAATTCTGATATTGGTGAAGGATACGTACTATTTGTATGAAAAACAACATCTGGATTAGCATTGTGTATTGCTAAATCAACCTCTCTTTGGTCACTCATACCAGTAGATATTAACAATGTATCAAAATTATTTCTAGAATAGCGACATAAGTCATAGTCCGTTATTAAAGCAGAAGGAATTTTTGAAATATTTGTATAATTAGACATAAAATCTACGGAATCTTTATCCCAAACAGAAGCAAACCACCCTATTCCTTTTTCCTTACAATACCTGTCTATTTCGTCATATTCCTTTTTTCCAAATTCTACCCTATACTTATACTCTAGATAGGTCATTCTTCCCCATGGAGTATCTCTCATTACAGATTTTTGGTGTTCTGGTACACATACATCTGGATTTCTTTTTTGAAACTTTACATAGTCAAATCCAGCTATACATGCGGCATCTATCAGTTTTTTGGTTATTTCTACAGAACCATTATGATTTATACCTATTTCAGCTATAGTATTTACTTTCATTTTTTCTCCTGTTTTAATTATCATTTAGTTAATATAATAAAAATAACCCACATTATAAAACGTTTTGTAATCTATTTTGTAATTTTTCAAGTTCAACTGACCAGTTTTCTTCAGCATTTTTTCTAAGCATATCTTTATTTGAATTATGGACCAGGAATTTATCATATGGGTAATTTCTATACCACCTATTTTCAAGGACAGTCATATTTTCTAAAACATATTGGTTTAAATTGTATCCAAGTTGCTTCATCATCATAGAACCATACATAACAAATGTATCATCTAGGCCATATGCACCAAATGAATCTGGAATATCTATTAGTTTTAGTAATTTGTCATTAAATAAATTAAACCATCCTCCACCAAACTTAATACTTTCAATTTTTCTAATAGATATTTCTTTTTCAGTATTATTTTCTAGTAATATATCGTACGGGTTTGTAGTTCCCCATAAACATTTTCCTGGAATTGCTTGGCCTTTTTCATTACATATTCTCTCGGTATTTCTAGTTACTGGATTAGATATTACGTCCCAAGATGTATCCCAACCCTGTAATAATTCTGAAGAAACAATATAGTATTCGTCTTTTATTGCTGATATAGCTTGGAACATTGATTGTAAATTTAATTGTGAAAAGAATAAATCTGTATCTAACCAAAGGTAGTGGGTTGCACCGCTATCAGATCTTATAGCGTTACGTCTAACACTATTACAACCAGATAATTTTTCAGTTATTTTAAAATCATTTTCAAAATTTGATATTTGTTCTATGTATTTGAATTTCTCTATAAAAAATTCCTTTGGTAATTTAGATTTTTTCCAATCAACCATATAATCAGAAACATTTAGTGTAAAATCCAAAAGAATTTCTTGGTCTTTTTCTAAAAAATAGCTTGATCGTTGTAGCTGGTCTACTATTCTATATACCTCATCTATTTCTCTTGGTAAACAATGTAATACTATCTGTATTTTCATTATATGTCCTCAAATTTCATTCTTGGTACTTCACTACTAACAGGGTTTGTATCTGAAATAATACTAAAGTCTATTCCTCTTGTCTTTAAAAACTTATAGTATTCTAATGTTCCATCTACCATTTGCATTAATTCTGACTTGTCTATTGTGACTGTGTCAAATAGAGTTGTTCCTTCGTCTTGATAAAAATGATCTAGTCGTTTTGATTCTGGTTTTTCATCATCATATTTAGTAGGATCACCAATATCCCAACCAAGAGTTACTATTTTCTTACAACCAAGGTGTTCAGCTAAAGGTATAGCCAATTCAAACATTGTTGCTGGTCCCCAAGGCCTAGCTAAATTATTCTCAAATAAGGTATTTTCCCAATCACCTACATGGGATACTGTTTGTTCTAATTTTTTTTGAAACCTTTCTTTACCGGTTAAATGTTCTAATCCTTGAGGTTCTCCATTTCTAATTATTGGAAAAACTAAATCTGCTTTCCATTTTTGTTCTTTTATAGCCGATAAGTGTTGTTCAAACCAATATAGCCAACATACTATTGTATGTTCTTTAAAATCATATGGTCCTAAATTACTAAAATTTACCAATTGAAAATCACAAACATCTTTTAAATTGTAATAGGACTGTTTGATACAAAATACCAGTTTATCCTTTAATTTTTCCTTTAACTGATTTAGGGGGTAATTATTTAACGATGGACCAGCTGCAACTATGTAGACAGTTTCTCCCTTGTATGCATCCTTTAATATTTTTAATCTTTCATCAACGTATCCTATAGTTGACATTTGATTTAATAGTTCTACTGTTTTATTTTTCACTAAGACTCTTCTTTGCTTTATTATAAAAATCTTTCATTCCTGATTTTATATTGTATTTGTTTTTCCAACCAAGTAATTTTAATTTTGAATTTATACCGACTGTTCCAAATTGATCTCCATCATATGCCCCAATATTTTCAACACTGAAGGTATCTGCTGAGTCATCATGTACATCAAATATTATATTCAATAAATCTCTAACAGTGGTTTTTACCCCAGAACATACATTTATTGTACACCTTGATAATCCATCAATTGATAATTGTAACGCTGAAAATACATCTTCCACATGTACAAAATCTCTATATCTATCTAATGACCCTGTAACCTTTATATTTTTAGATACCAAAGATTGGGCTAAATATATACTTGCCATTCCTTGTTTTAAATTTTTCATGTCTTGTCCTTGTCCGTATACATTAAATAATCTGAATATTGTGTAGTCTATACCATAATTTTCAAATTGTTTTACATATAATTCTCCAGTATATTTTGATATACCGTAGTTAGATAGTGGATTAATTTTTGAAGACTCAGAAAGATTATCTCCATTACCATAAACTGCCATAGAAGACGTATATACTATTTTCTTTACACCAGTTTCCTTTGCAAATCTGCAGACGTTCATTGTTCCAATAGTATTCCAACGTACATCTTTTTCTGGCTCAGTTAACCCTATATATCCAGCAGATTGAGCTCCTAAATGAAATATAATATCTATATCTTTTGGTAATTTTGCAAAATTAGAATATTCAGAGAAGTCAAATCCAATTACAGTAAAATCTTCTGAGTAGTTTAATAAATTTCCTACGAAATCGTTAACAACTATATCGTGTCCCATATTATTAAGTTGAATAGCAGTATATCTACCTATAAATCCGCCTGCACCTGTTACTAATATCTTCATCTTAATTCTCTCTCTACTATTGCAATATCTTCTAAATAATCCACAGCATATGATACTTTAGTTACCCTTATCATTTTTACTGGAATTCCTTTTTCTATAAATCTATTTATCTCAATATCTTCCTCATTCTCGAGGGGTGTTTTTTTATCCTGGGAAAAATTGTTGAGTTGTGACCTTGAAAATGCGTATATGGCTACCTGTTTATATGATATAGTTGAATCACCTTCTTTTTTTCCAGGAATAGGGTTTCTACTAGAGTATATTAAGTTGTCATTTAAGTCAAAAATAACCTTTGGTATTTTTTTATCAGTTGCAACCTCATCTTTGTGTAGCTTGGACATACAGTTTATTACTGATTTTGGATTATCTTTTTTTGTTTCTATTACTCGTATAATATCATTTGGATCTACCATTGGTTCATCTCCTTGAACGTTGATAAATATATCTGCATCTATTTCTTTTGAGGCTTCAGCTACTCTATCTGTACCAGTTAGACAGTTATCTGAAGTTATTACAATATTGAATCCGGCGGTTTTACATACTAAAGCTATTTTTTCATTTTCAGTAGCTATGTATACGTTTTCTTTACCAACTGCAATTTCTGCTTTTTCAGCAACGTGTAATATCATTTCTTTACCATTAATTTTTGCTAAAGGTTTTCCTGGGAATCTACTAGATTTGTATCTTGCAGGTATTACAACAACAGCCCTTTGTTTCTTTAACTTTGGGAGTTGTTCTGGAAAGTATGATGCAACCGAAGATAATCTTTCCATAGCTTTTAATAAATCTGAATTTGATAAATTAGATTGATTCAAATCTTGAACGTATAATGGGTGGGTGTGATTTTTTCCTGCCATCATGTATAGTGTATTATGGCCCCACCTATATTTTTCCTTTAGTTTAGTAAAATCATCAATACAATCTAATAGTTCTGGCGTTATACTTTGCCTATATGTTAAGAGTTGCTCAGTTCTTACGTTTCCTACTCCTCTTCCCATTCCTAGTAGAGTACCATCAACATATTTTGCACCGTTATCTAAAGACGATAGGCAATTTGCAAATGCTAATCCTAAATTATCATGTGTGTGTATTCCGTTTATACCTCCGCCCTTAAATATTTTTACAACATCATTGGGATATAGCGAACCATAACTATCTGCAACATATAGTGCAATTGACGGTCCATCATATGTTAATTCTACAAACTCTCCAATTTCAGTTGGGTTTAAAAGAGAAACACCCATTAAATTACAGATTACACTATAACCTTTTTTATCAATATATTTACAAAGCTCTGGCAAATATTTAATTTCTTCATATTTTGCTGCTATTCTACATACTGAAAATGGAGATGAAGCTTTATCATTTATTATATCGTCTAATAAGTCAAAATTTATTTCATTACCCTTTATATAGTCTTTTACGTCTATCATGAAACAAAGCTTAGATGTAATTTTAAAGTCTATAATTGAGTTAATAAATCCATCATTACATTTTCTATAAGGACCACCCTTAACAGGAGACTTATAACCCATCTCTATAATATCAACACTATTTGAATCCAAGGCCTTTACTAATTTTTTAACTAATCCAGGTTTAAATTGCCAATCAGTATAATATCCACCATCTCGTAGTGTACAATCAAGTATCTTAAATTGTGTCATAAAATGCATTCTGTTTTTCTTGGCGACCTATATTCTTTGGATGATGTAGTGCAAACTTTTCTTCAGCTGGTAGGTTTGCGAATTTAGTATAACCCTTTAATTGTTCGTGTACTGGTTTTATCCAGTAAATATTTTCTGTATTTCTATATATTCTCATTTGCCAATCAGGAAAGTTAACCCATCCTTGATCGTCTACCCTCCAACCCCATTTAGCAATGTGCTGATCGGTAATGCCTGCAACAGTGTTTACCCTTGGTACCCAATATGCTTCTACTTCTGAGTTTACATCTAGAATAAATGGTAATGCTTCCATTAGATATTCATCTGGTATTTCATCAGCATCTATTGCAAATATCCAATCACCGTCACAATTTTTATTTAGATTGTTTTTGTGTGCAGCAAAGTTTTTATTTAACTTATTTTCAATAAGTCTGTATTCCTCGAATGGTTTGCCTTCAAAGCTTTCACATACAGCCCAGACTTCTTTTGTTGCTGACGTATCCATTTGAACTACAACTTGATCTTCTTTTCTTTTGTGCTTAAATAAAAAAGTTAATAACTTATCTATTTCTTTGTTTTCATTACATACTGTAATTGCATAACTGATTTTCATAACTGTTTTATTCCTCTATATCTTCCTTTGGAAAGAATTTTAATAGTACTGCTTTGTCCCAATTGTAATTTACTAATTCTATACTGTTAAATGATTTTACTAACATAGTTCTATAGCTTGCACCATATTTATTTTCTATTTCTTTTTTTAGTTCAGATGAATAAAATCTCTGAGAACTTTCATTCATAATCAATTTTGGTATATCTAATGCTACCATTTTTTGATATTTTGGTATATACGTTAATCCTATTTTTTCAGCTAATTTATTGAGTATTGGAGGAGAAAAATTATTTAGTGTTAAAGCATGTACCATTTTTGCATCTGCAAATCCTTTATATGATGGATTTAATATTAACAACATATATTTTTTACTTGGTCCAGGTTTTCCATTTTTATCCATTGGTTTATACCTTGCTTCAACAATCATCCCTTTTTGTAACGCACTTGTACTAAGAGCTATTCTCTTACCTCTTATTATTTTTGTTCTATGTGTACCTATAAAATTTTTAGCCATCTAATTCTGTCAATTCAACTTCTTTTGCTACTCCAACCCTCTTACATACATCTGAGAATTGATTTGATTCGTAGTATTCTGCAACGTCTACACCTAGTCTAGTTTCATAGTATTCTCCAGGTTTACCAGGTACTGGGTATTCTTTTTGATCTTTTTTAGAAATCTGGATTATTGGTGCATATACCCATTTCCAATCCTCTTTGGTACCTTCAGGATATATCATACCTTGTGTAAACATAACTGTTGTTAGGTACCAGTATTGGCCGAGTTTTTCATCTGTAAATTTTAAATCCCTGATTAATTGGGAAGTTGAAGCTTCATATTCAGATATAACTTTTTCATCTCCTATTTTATATTTTGTTTGAGTTGTATATCCAGTATCCATACAGATTCTAGATTCCATTCCATCCTCATTTAATTCTACTATCACAGATTGTGTGTTAGTTATTGGACTAATTTCAGTATTATCATGTTGTTGTTTTGCCATATTATTTCACCGCTGTTAATTTAGGTAGTGTTATCTTTTTTGCAGCATTTAGCTGGGGTAGAGATATTTTAACTTCCTCTGTTAGTTTTACTTTTTCATTAAAAATTTTCATAAACTCTTCTTGCATTTTAGTTAATGAGAATTGTTCTCTTGATAGTTTTGATTGCTGTTTAGCATTTGGTAAATAGTCTTTATATTTTTTAAACACTTGCTTAAAAATTTTACTAGCATATCCATAATTTACATAATACCAAGAAGATTCAGGTATTATTACGTCTTTCCAAACTGCCGAAGGATGTACTTTACGTAAATCACCAGGTAATAATATTGAATGTGGGGATAAAAAGTCAATATGTCCTGACCAATTAGGCGCAATTACTGGTTTTCCACTTAAACTAGCTTCTAAAAGTGGGCGACCATAACCTTCACCGTGAGTAAAACTTACATGAACCTTTACCCTTGAATGATTATATAATTGATTTAATTCTTGAGGTGTCATATCTCCATGTAATAAATAAACAGTAGGGCAATTATCTCCAAACTGCTGTTTAATTTCTCTAATTTTATTAAGGCAATGTTCCCTATCAATAACACTAAACGTTGCTCCTGACGTTTTTAATATAAGTGCTGGTCTAGTACTAGACGGATTAGATTTAAAGGTTTGGCAGAACGTCTTAATTAATCCTGCAATATCCTTTCTTTCATGTCCTGCTGCACCTTGAAGCCAATGTCCTACGTATAAGAAACAAAAATTTTCTTTTACAACAGACATTTGTTCCTTTAACAATTCTGATTCATCATTTGTTTTGAAAAATATATCTGTGTTAGCACCTTCAAATAGAACCTCTACTGGTTTTATAACTCGTAATTCTCCAACCTTTTCTTTTGTATTTTTATCATGCTTATCATAAACTGAACTTAGTAGGGTATTTTTTGAGTGTTCACTAGGAACAATAATCAAATCCATCCTATTAGATCCTTCAATCCATGGAGCAGATACAGCTGTTGTTTCCATACCTGCTGTAATTCCAATGTTATATTCTCCTACAGGATTAAATTCATTTGGTACGGATATTTGCACAAAAACATCTGGTCTTTTTGGTAATCCTTGTTGTGGATTGAAGAAATAACCCCTTAAATATTCTTCATCAGTTGATAATCCGTTTTGAGGACAATCGCCCCATCTCATATCAATAACCTTTACATCAAATTTTTCTAATGAAATTATACTCTTAAGTATATCTCGTGTGTGGTCACCATAACCTGACCTTGATGTAACAGGTCCTTGTAATACTAATAACTTTTTCATAACTATTTTCCCTATTCTAATATTGTTCCAGCTGGATATTTTATATTTAATTCTTTTGTGTCTACTATGGTAAATCTTTTTCTAGGTTTCCAATGATTCCATAATGTTTCTACACTATCAATGAAATTTTCACCCATCATTTTACTTGTCATACCTATTTCTTTAGTCATAGCATATTCTCTACCAGATAAACCTCTCCTGTTTAATTCTTCAGTTCCTAAATCATATACTTCCTTGATCCTATCTCTTAATTGTTCTAAACTAGGAGATGAATCATAGATATATGGAGTAGGAGGAGATCCTTGTAGAGATAAATTCGCCTTTAAAGGAAACGCCCATTCTCCATGTTCAGTATATTTCATGTTACTATTACTTGGAAAATCTGTAGTATAGTCTTCTACCTTTAAATAGCTTCCATCTTCTTTTTTAAATCCCATTTGATCCTGTAATCCACCAATACATGTTGCTATAATAGGGGTACCTGACATTAGAGATTCACATACACTTAAACCAAAGCCTTCTGCAGATGAAGGCTGGCATGTGATATTGGCTATATTGTATAAATAATTAAGCTCATTAGTTGGAAACTTCTTATCTGTGAATTGTACTTTATAATTTGGGCAAAGTGCGTTTACTACAGCTGGTAAATCTGTTCCATTATTATCTACCCTATCTGTGTGAAGTAATAGGCAAGCATTAGCTGCATCTTCTTTTGATAGTTTATCACAGAATAATTTATATGATAAAATTAAGCCTGATACATTTTTTCTGCGTATATTTCTACTATTAAAAAATACTACAAATTCTGGATGTGATTCTGTATTAAATAATTGTGTTTTAAAATTATACAAAGCACTAAATTCTGGGTGATTAATGTCTATTGGATAAAATTTATTATCATCTATTCCATGAGGCACATATGTTAAATCCCAATCTGTTCTTGGTTTTCTTTGGCAAACATTCCGGTTTATATTTACTGTTTGTTTTGATATACCCATTAAAAGATCACATGTTTCATAGAAGTTTTCATTCCAATGTGGGTAAGGTAAATCGTCCCAAATATTA
>TARA_R110002096_G_scaffold386921_1_pt1 | contig 24579 bp, 17 predicted proteins | sample TARA_R110002096 | Tara Oceans TARA_R110002096 (sample SAMEA4397295) | marine metagenome | biome: Polar Biome; feature: [DCM] deep chlorophyll maximum layer (ENVO:01000326); material: water (ENVO:00002006), including particulate matter (ENVO:01000060) such as... | depth 35 m
CAGAACTATCGTTTTGAGGTGTCCAGCTTTCTGGATCAGGTCACTATCGCACTCACACACCCAGCCCTCCTTGAACTGTTCTTTTTCTACTTCAGTCATACCATCCCACATCTTACGCAACCCCGTTCCAAGTGACCCAGCTTCTCCGTCATTGGTTGTCACCATCGTAATCTCTTCGTTTTCGGGGAAAGCCTCACGGGTGCCGTCTCTTAACACAAGATAGGCTGTTGTAGGAGTCACCTCCCAGATCTCCATCAACACAAACGTCTCAATTCCGTTAGGCCAACCTTGTTTTAAGGTGTCTTCGTAGCGATAAAGAGAAATGTTTTTTGCCTCTGCCAATCTTCTGGCTCCCGCTGAAAAGCCGTTGAGCGAGACCATAATGGCTTTATGTGCGCCCACATCCTCTTGAACTCCCGCAAACCCCTCAACCGCTTTGACATCGATCTTTCTGCGCCATTTTTTGCACTCAATGATTAACAATAAAGTTTCTCCCCCAATGTTCACGCGAACGGTAACGTCAATTTGGCGCTTTCGCCCCGAATGCCGACCCTGAATTTTCTCGTCGCATTCAACTTGCCCTCCTTTCGCAAAGCTCTTCTGCAAGCGGGCGACGATCGCCTCAAACTCCTTCCATGAAAATGGTTCAGCCATTTACCTTACCATAACACATTTTTTCGGTGGTGCGCAGAACAAGCTTCACGCTATTTTGGATTTATAGTCCGCACAGGCAGATCCATAAGTTCCATATTCCCTCAAATCGACAGTCGATACCAAATTGGAAGAAGGGCTGGTTCGACGAACTATCAGATTTCTACATTGCCTCATATTTGGAGGATGGGTGATTTCCAGAACGACACAGTGAGCCAGTTTTCGCGGGCCTGAATTTGCAAAAATAGAATCCTTACCAATCGAAGTTATGAGCGCTTAATAAAACTCAGTTACAGGACGAAACTTACAATATTTGGAATTGTGACTGCTGTAGAATCTTCTGCTAGAATAGCCCATCAACTGTTTGAGCTGTTTCATCGTCGGAAGGCTGGATTTAGTGCCAAATGGTGCGGCCAGAAGCCAAATTTCCTTGCGGCATCGGCCACACGCCAACTGAATTTGGTCTAGTCCCGAGCTTTGATCGGCGTTCCATCATCCACTTGATCACTGGGATGAGAGACGACCCAGTCATCAACCGTCAGGCCTGATTTAATTTCCGCCGCCAAGCCATTCTTCTCACCAAGCTCGACCTTGGTCAGGACTGCCTTGGAGCCGCGTTTCACAAAGACGTGCCATTCTCCGTCGCTGCGGAACAGCGCGCCGGCGGGGATCTTGAGAACGTCCTCGCCTTCCCAAACGACGATGCGCGCTTCCACTCGGAACCCATCGCCCAACGACTTTCGTTGCTCAACAGGTGTCGTTAAATCGGCAACGACGTAAACGCGTTGCTCTTCCACGCCCAACGCGGAAATCTTGGTAAACGCCGACGGTTCAACCAGTCGGACTTCCGCTTCCAGTTGCCCTTCGCCGCCCCAATGTTCGAGCAACACGCGGGTTCCAGGTTCAATTTTCACGGCATCATTGGATAACACGTCGATCTGAATTTCGAGATCCGTCGGATCGCCCAATTCGACCAGGCGCGCTCCGGCGGATACTGGCGTCGAGCTTTCCTGAAAGACCCGCAAGACTTTTCCATCAATTGGCGACCGGATCTCATGTCGTAGACCGGCATCATCATTCGTGTGGATCAATGCTGCTTCGGCCTGTTCAAGCTCGAACTCGGCGATTTGCAGGGCGAGCTCCGCGGACCGCAACCCTTGGGATGCCGCACGATCCTGATACTCGGCGTCGTCAAAACGTTGTTTGGAGGTGTTGTTGCTCTCCAGCAAAATTCGTTGCCGAACCATCTCGCGCTCCGTGAGTTGTTTGCGCGCCTTGGCTTCTTCAATCGCGGCCTGTGCGCGTTGTGCTGCGGCATCCGCAGCCTTCACCCGCGCCTCCGCTTGGGCCCGCGATCGGGAATCCAGCAGAGAGGGATCCGCCGGCTCGATCTGGGCCAGGACGGTCTCACCGGCAACGACCGAGTCTCCGGGATCGAGCGCGATCCGTAACAACTGCCCAGTCAGCGGACTCGAAACGACATACTTCTCTCGAATCCTCGTCTCCCCGTCCTCATCAACGGTCACGAGCAATTCGCCCCGGGTTGCTCTGGCAAGCTCGACCTCAACCGGCTTTGGCAAAAAGGCCATGATGATCAGCAGGACAAAAGTCGCGCCTACCACGGTTTTGATGATGTTCTTGGTATTCATCCGATGGGGTTATTCGCGCGTCTTCAACACTGAAATCAGGTCCAAACTACGCAGCCTTTTACGAACGACAAATGATGAAACAATCGCGGCAAGCACCACGACCACGACTGCCGTTGCATAGGTGGAAGAATGGAGCACAAAAGGAATGCGATACATTTCCGTATCCATTTGGAAGGAGAGCAGGTAGCAGAAAAAGTAGCCCAAGCCGAGGCCCAGCGGGATCGCCAGTGCCGTGATGATCGACAGCTCCCCAATCAGGATTCCGGTGATCTCCCGGCGCGTGAATCCAATGACGCGAAGCGTGGCGAGCTCTCGACTTCGTTCAGAAAGCGCGATCCTGGCGTTGTTGTAAACCACGCCAAACGCGATGACGCAGGCAAAGAAAATATTGAAGGCCCGCATTCGCAGGATGTTCTCCGCAAACGTCTCCAAAAAGCTCCTCAGCGCAGCGACTTTGATGGTGCTGCCAGCCACCGCCGGCGTGTATTTCAGCTGTTCGTAAAGTTCGTCACTCGATTGCTCATCAACGGAAAGGAAGGCTCCCGAAATTGCCTCCCCTTCCCCCATTACCTTCGAGAGCCACAATCGGTCGACATAAACCGATAACCCGGAAAAGTCGTTAACCGTGCCCGCAACGAAGACGTTCAATACGGGTCTCTCGCCTTCCAGGACCTCCAATAAAATGGGGTCGCCCGGTTGAACCGCCAGTATCTCCGCGAGCTTCTCCGATAAGAGCAGGCCTTCCTTGGGGATCTGCACGACTTGCTCTTCCGCATTGATCGGGCGGAACAGTTCGGGATTGCGTTGCAACCCCAGAACCCCAACCTGACGAACGCGATGCCCGGCTCGCAATCGGGCCGGGACACTTCGAAACGGCTCCGCATAGGTTACCCCGGGAAGCTGTGATACTTCATGAATCGCGGAACCTGAGGTGACCTCGCGAAAGACGATCTGCATATCGCTCCGATCCGAAACGAAGAACTGAAGCTGCATCAGGTAGTTGATCGCATCATTTCCAAAGTTGCCGACGATCAGAATGGAAAGCGCCAGCGAGATCCCAAAGGAACTGAGCAGGGATTTGGCCCACCGCCGCTCCAATTCCCGAAGAATCATCCGAAACTGCTGGGTAAAAAACCGTTCCACCCCCAATCGCTCAATCACCGTGGGACTATAAACCGGCGGCGATGGCGGTCGCATCGCTTCAGCCGGTGGAAGACTAACGGCACTGCGAACCGCTCCAATCACGCCGAGAAACGCAGCTCCCGCTGTGATCGCAAAACTGGCAACGATAATGGGCGGATCCAGGTGAAATTCAAAAACCGGGAACCGATAGAACGCAGCATACATCCCGGTTACACTCTTTCCCAAAAACACGCCCATCGTCACCCCAACCGCGAAGCCGATTACGACAATCAGCAGAACCAGCTTGATGTAGTGCCAGCCAATCTGTCGATCCGTGTATCCAAAAGCCTTCAGCGCTGCAATTTGATCGCGCTGCAATGAAAGCAGTCGGCGAAGAACGACATTGAGGAGGAAGGCGGCGACCCCCAGGAATATCGCCGGCACAAAAAGCCCCATGGTTTTTAGCTGACTGATCTCGTCCGAAATAAAGCGATGCGAGACGTTGTCTTCGCGATCAAACGCGCCCAATCCACCATATGGCTTGAGGAGAGAATCCACCCGCTCAATCACGCTCTCAACCGAAGCACCACGCGTCAGCTTGAGCGTGGCGTCGTTAAAGGCGCTTTCCATGTCAAAGGCAGCCTCCATCGCGCGTTCGCCCATCCAGAAAATTCCGAAACGGCGATCATCCGGCAAAAAGGATCCCGGCGGAATCTGAGCGATGTATTCCGGAGAAAGCGCAATCCCCACGATCTGCAAAACCTCCAATCGCCCATTCAGGACGGCTTTGACGGTATCGCCAGGTTCGAGCCCATGCGCCTCGGCGAAGGATTCGCCCACGAGAACTTCGTTTTCTCGCCACGGCTCGACATACCTCCCACTCCGCAAATGGAGCGCATTGAGTTTTGGCTCGCCAAATTCCGGAACGGAGATGATTCGTCCCGTCGCAGGCTCGCTCATTCCTTCGACATTCAGGTTCACGGGCCGGACAATCCTCGCCTGCACGTGAGAAACGCCCGGGATTGCCGCAAGCCGCTCTTCCAACAGGCGCGGGCCACGCTTCAGGTTCACGAACACGTCCGCAAACCGATAACGTTCATAATACGCCCGCTGACTCTCCTGCATCGATACCAGCGTGGCCAACGACATAATGAACAAAGCCACTCCGCAAGCGACCACCGCAGCAATTGCCGCAGCCTGCCCTTTCATTTGAGCAAGGTCACGAACCAGCTTCTTGTCGATAGCGAGCATGTGAATCTGTCTACGTGGTAGTCACCACTTGAGTTCCGCGACCGGGGTGCGGTTTTCAATCACCTTCACTTCGGTAATCCGACCATCGGAAAGCGAAATCACACGATTCGCCATATCGGCGATGACGGCGTTGTGCGTGATGACTGCCGTGGTCGTTCCCAACTCGCGATTGACCCGTTCGATCGCCTCCAACACCGTAATCCCGGTTCTTACGTCCAACGCTCCGGTGGGTTCATCGCAAAGCAAGACGTCCGGCTGCTTGGCAATCGCTCTGGCAATCGCAACCCGCTGCTGCTCTCCCCCGGACAATTGGGCGGGAAAATGATCGAGGCGATGATCCAGATCGACAAGTCCGAGCGCCTCTTCCGGGGTCATCGGATCTTCGGATATTTCCGTGACCAACGCGACATTCTCCCGCGCAGTCAGACTGGGGATCAAATTGTAAAACTGAAACACAAACCCAACGTGCACCCGGCGATATTGAGTCAATTCATGCTCGGTCGCGGCGGTGAGTTCTTGTTGGCCATAGTAAACCGTTCCCGCCGTCACTTTATCAAGTCCGCCCAGAATATTGAGCAGGGTCGACTTTCCACTCCCGGAATGACCCAGCAAGACGACAAACTCGCTTTCAAAGAGCTCCAGGTCGATTCCCCGGAGGGCATGCACCTCCACATCACCCCGACCATAGACTTTGGTGACTCCTTTTGCAGAAAAAACAGCTTTGGCTTCCATCTTAAGCGGACGTCTCAATTCCGGACGAACCCATAGTAAACACTGGCAAAGCCTGCGTTCCTATGCACTGACTGTCCACCAATTCCCGTCAATTGAGATTCCACCCATGACCACCCGCCACCCAGCCCTTCCTTGGATTTCAGCCATTGTCAGCGGCCTCTTATTGGCGCTGTGCTATCCAAACTGGGATCAAGGCCAGTTTGTCTGGATTTGGCAGTGGCCGATTCTCGCCGTGATCTGGTTCTTTGATCGCATGGATGAGGCGCCGTTCACGGTGGAGAAGAAGCCGGGTTGGAAAAATTGGCTTCGCCAGGCTCCGCTTCGCTTCGTTTCCTGGTTCATCAACGACTCGAAAGACCAGCCTCGCTGGGTTTGGGGGGCTAAAATCGGCTGGGTTTCGGGTTTCGTCTTTTTCCTGATCTCGATTTCCTTCATCCGCCATGTCGCGTGGCCGGGCTGGATTGTGCTCTCGGCCTACCTCGCGTTCTATTTCGCGGCCTGGGGCGCTTTTGCCGCTTCATTCGGGCGCCTCCTCCATGCCAAGATCTCCTGGGCGGAGGAAAAAGAAGCACCGTCCGGGGTTCAGTCTGAAAAGTTGAAAACGGTAATGAAGTCCGCTCAACCCGGGTTGCTGGAGCCCTCGATTCACGCCCTTTGGATCGCGTTCCTGAACGCGGCCTGCTGGGTTGCGCTGGAATGGTTGAGGGGCGTTCTATTGACGGGGTTTGGCTGGAATGGATTGGGCGTTGCCATGCATCAATCGCTCCATCTCGTCCAAATCGCTGACATCGTCGGCGTCACTGGCCTCGCGTTTTGGCCGGTTTTCGTGAGTTGCATTGGCGTTGCCACCATCGCCCGTTTTGCCGCCGAAGTCGGCAAGGGGAAATTGCGGCCTCACCTCGATTTCGCCGTCGCGATGGTCTTGATCCTGGTTTCCTTTTTTTACGGGGTCAACGCCGTCACCTCGCACCCGGTTGACGATCCGGTGGAACTCGATGTCCTGCTGGTTCAAGGCAACATTCCGATGAGCCAACTTTACCCTCCGCAAGATGATCCGCAGCGAGAGGAGAAGCTCGAAAATATCTACACCATCTATGAGCGCCTCACCAATCTGGCGCTGCTCAATGGTCGCGACTTCGACCTGATCGTCTGGCCGGAGACGTCGCTCCCCGATCCATTTATCCTGCCCAAAACGCAACGCTTCCTGAATGAGATCCTGGCCCAGGGCGACTTTCATTTCATTGTCGGCCTCCAGCATTTTGTTCCGAGCCCCAGTGACGATTCCAAGGAAGTCAAGGAATGGGAGGTCTACAATGCGATGTTGTTGCTGCAGAACAACACCACCATTTACGATGACTACCGCAAGATTCACCGGGTGCCGTTCGGCGAGTATGTTCCGTTTCGCCATGCCCTCCCCCTCTACGGCTGGTTGCTTGGTCTGCTGATACCGGAAGACTTTGATCCGGGCACGGAATACAACCGCTTGAAGCTCGGCGATCCCTATGTCGAGATCATCCCGACCATCTGCTTTGAGGACACGATGGGACGACTCACCCGGAAATTTGTCCAGGACGAGGCTCAAGTTCCGCAGGTGATCATGAACATCACCAATGACGCCTGGTTCGCCGAAAGCAGCGCAAACGCCCAACACATGGCCAACGCCAAGTTTCGCGCCATCGAACTCAAACGACCGATGATCCGCTGCGCCAACACCGGCCTTACCGGCGTAATCGACCGGTTCGGCTCCAGCATCGATCCGGCGTCCGGAAACCCTGACGATCAGCTGATTTATCGCGATGCGACGACGGGAACCCCCTTTATCGCAGGCTTTTTCCCGGCGACCCTGAAACTCGATTCCAAACCGTCCATGACGGTTTACGCTCGCTATGGCGATTGGTTCGCGCTCACCATGCTGACGATCGTCGTTCTCGTGGTCGGGATTCCCGCTGGCCGGAAACTCTGGGCTTGGAAGAAATCAGCCTAAACCTCCTTCGGAACCAAATAGGGATCGCGGTAATTTCTTGTCGCCAAGGCGTTGGCGTGATCGTCGAGCCCTTCATTGCCTTCGAACCACTCCGTTTTCGGGTTGAACTTCAGCCAAGGCCCCATCACCACGCTCTTGTCTTTGCCGGTGATGTCGATCTCGTTCTTCTCCAGATGAGCAGCCATCGCCTCATAACGTGCAGTCAGGGTCGAATCCTGCTTAATCTGATCCCGGATATCACTATCCTCCATCATTTGCCCCAACCGATGGGAAATAAGCCCGGTGTGGCAAAGCGCGGACGAAATATGCGTAACTTCGCAATCTGCATTCAGATCCTCCGGTTTCCGGGATCGAACGGCCTTCAGGAAGTTCTCGAAGTGCGGAGTGGATCCGGTTTTCCCTTCAAATTTCGTGATCTCCTTGCCATCATTGTCGGTCACCTTGGTCGCTCCACCGGCACTGCAGTAGGCTCTTCCGTTCTCACATTGAACGACTACGGCGATACCGCTTTGGTCCGGAAACTCTTCGGGTCGATCCATGTTCTTGCCATTCCACCCCGCGGTTTGTGACGCCTTGTCTTTCGGCAATCCACGCGTTTCGAAAATCAGCGGAGCTTCCTCGTAAGCATGATAGACAATCTGCGTGTTGGGAGTCTCGCCATCGTCGTCGTAGCCAAGTCGCCCTCCAATCGAGGCAACCAGCGGAGACAATTCCTTCACCCCGAGAAACCAGGTCGCGACATCCATCTGGTGGATTCCCTGATTGCCCATGTCGCCGTTTCCGTATTCATAAAACCAATGCCAATCGTAGTGAAACTTCTTCCGCCGCATCGGCAGTTGCAGCTCGGCAGGCCCGCACCACTTGTCGTAATCCGTCCGGCTCGGCACTTCGCCCCAACCGCCCTGCCCGATCGGGCCCCTCGGTTTATAACAAAGCCCCTTCACGTATTGAATCTTGCCGATGTTTCCGGCACGAACGTATTCGACCGCCTGTTGGATCGGCTCCATCGATCGACTTTGCGTGCCGCCTTGGACGATCTTTCCATACTTGCGGGCCGCCTTCACCAATTGGCGTCCCTCCCAGACGTTGTGGGAAATCGGCTTTTCCACATAGGCGTCTTTCCCGGCCTGGACGGCCCAAATTCCTGCGAGCGAATGCCAATGATTCGGCGTTGCGGTTGAAAACACGTCGATATCGCCGGAATCCAGCATCTCGCGCATATCGACAAAGCCTTGAACGCGAAAACCCTGCTTCTCGGTGTATTTGACGACACGATCATCAAGCACCTTCCGGTCGATGTCGCAAATGGCGGCCACCCGAACTCCCTCGGCGCCCGCAAACGAACTGAGGTGGGCATTTCCGCGACTGTTTACACCGACCACGCCAACTCGAATATCGTCATTGGCTCCAAGAACTTTGGAATTCGGCCAAGCTAACGCGGCTCCCCAACCTGCGGCATATTTGAGGGCAGTCCGACGATTGACTTTGGAACTTGGTAACGACTCATGAGGGGTTTTCATTCCCCCAACCAAGAACTGCCTCGCCGGAATTCAAACCTCAATTTTTCTAAAAATCGAAACAAGGACCGGAAACTCAATCAACCGTTGGTGCAGCGTGCAAAACGGGATTTATTCCCTTGGATTTTGGTTCTTTGAGAATCCGGTCCTGTTATTCGACTTATGTTCAATCAAATTGGTGTGGACTCAGCTGGTGAGAATCATCGAAGACTCTTCTGTCTGAGGCCGAAATTCCTTTTGCTCCAAATCTCCAGCCGGACGGGCCTGGAAACATCGAAGTGCGAGCCTGACAACCTCCCCACCCGTGAGTTCCTGAGCGTGCTCCCCGGAGATCTTTGATCGCAAATCGTCAATCAGTTTCAAATCACTCGGCAACAACGTCAGCGCGACTTGTTTTGGAGACTCGGAATCGTAATCCGCAAAATCCAACGCATCAATGCAGTCAAGCCGGGATGGGCGCGAACGATGGGGCCGGGCCCTGGAGACACCGTTCGGTTCTGATCTCCGCGCTGAGGTAAACCCTGGCTGCGGTTCCATTTGAAACGCTTCGCCGACGACCACTTCGGGTTCGAGTTGCGTCGCTTCGTTCGTTTCTGCGCCGAGAACACCACCGCCTTCGGGGGCTCTTTCGATTTTCCCCGGATAGAAGGAATCGTTGTCGTGTTCTTCCAAAACTTCGTGATCTGGATGGCTCATGAATATCTCATCGCATACCTCACACCTAACATCAACAGAAAATTAACTTTTCCTTAAAATTAACTAACTCTGCACAAACCCAACGGCAAAAGGGCCGAGGATGAATGCGATTCCATCGGCGTAAGGAATGCACGAAAGCTGCGTCCCAGAACCTGAATGATACTGACAACTCGACATTGTTTCCCCGGCGAAAAGTGGGGAAAGTGAGTGACAAGTCTTATCGCATCATCAAAATGCAGTGGTTCGGGTCCCTCATGGACACGTGAGAGTCCCCACATCCGCTACCAAGCCGCAAACCAATTCCACACTTATGAAGACTGAATCGTCCGTCAAAGAACGCTATGCCGCAGGAGCTCAGGCACAGGAACCCGCTCTCTGCTGTCCAGTTGATTACGACCCGCAATACCTCAAAGTCATTCCCACCGAGGTCATTGAAAAGGACTATGGTTGTGGCGACCCAAGCAAACACGTCAAGGAAGGTGAAACCGTTCTCGATCTTGGCAGTGGCACCGGAAAGATCTGCTTCATTGCTTCCCAGGTGGTCGGCGAAAAGGGCAAAGTGATTGGCGTTGACATGACCGATGACATGCTGGATGTCGCCCGGAAGAACGCGCCGGTCGTTGGAGAGGCGATTGGCTACGAAAACGTCGAATTCCGGAAAGGCAGAATTCAAGACCTGGCGTTGGACTTGGACGAACTTGAAAAGGAGCTCAACAAGAAGCCGATCGACAGTGCCAACGCGTTTCTCGAAGCCGAAGAATTAGCCGCCGAGATGCGAATCCGGAAGCCGATGGTCGCTGATGACAGCATTGACGCTGTTGTTTCCAACTGTGTCTTGAATTTGGTTGGCAAGGAACACCGCAAGCAGCTCTTCAGCGAGATTTACCGAGTCCTGAAGCGTGGTGGACGCGCTGTCATCTCAGACATTGTTTCCGACGAATTGGTTCCCAAAGAGCTTCAGGACGACGCCCATTTGTGGAGCGGTTGCATTTCCGGAGCCTTCCAGGAAAGCGAGTTCCTCGAAGCGTTCGAAGAAGCCGGCTTTCACGGGATTGAGGTTCTCAGCTTCGAAAAAGAGCCATGGCAAACAGTCAAAGGCTATGAGTTTCGCAGCATGACGGTCGTCGCCTACAAGGGCAAGGAAGGCATCTGCCTGGAACGCAATCAGGCGGTCATCTACAAGGGGCCTTTCAAGCAGGTTACGGACGACGACGGACACGCCATGGATCGCGGCAAACGCTACGCCGTCTGCGACAAGACCTATCACCTCTACAAAAAGGAGCCCTATACCGGAATGTTTGAATTCGTCGATCCAGTCGAAAATATTCCGTTGAAGGACGCAAAGGTTTTCGACTGTAGCGTGACTGAGGAACGGCATCCCCGGGCAACGAAGGGTCTGAACTACAGCGTTACCACAGAGGCCAGCGATTGTTGCGGCCCCAGTTCGGATGACAGCGGAAACGAAGACCGCGTATCCAACAACGGCAACGGAAGCCGTTGCTGCTAACCAAGCCGCTGGTTTCGCGTCATCCAGATCGGGCGATTCGCTCGAAAGATCAGCGTCTGCTGCCCGGATTGCATGATCGGGTGCGGAAATATGGAGACTGAATCCCATTGCCGCCGGTAATGAAATTTGGGGGGCGGGTGCGGAAACAGCCGCAGGTAAGATCTCAGCATTCGTTAGTTGGGGTATTCATTTGGCATGGTGTTGCTGGTTCGCTTGTTTGAGAGAAATTCGATGGTGCACCTTTCGGTGAAGAATATGCGGCTCAATCATGGCAAATTCGGCTGATTGCTGGAGATCTTTGCTATGTTTCCCAAGAAGATCAGCGGCAATCTCTTTCAGGGCGAGCCATCGCTCCCAATCCAGAATCGGGGCATTCTTGATGTGTCGCAGGAGGCTCAACCATTCGACAACGGCTCTTTCCACATCACCCTGACCGAGCTCCCGAGTCGTCTCAGCCCGCCAGGCTCTGCTTTTGGTGAGCGACATCTCAACCACCTCTGCGGCGCCTTCTCCATAACCGACCGGCAATCCCAGTCGCAAATATCCCTCATAATCCACCGGACCGTAAGTCTGCCGGCAAACCGCGCCCAGACGCTCGCTCGCTCCTGAAACGCGGGTATCACTTTCGAACCGATGGCCTGCCCGAACATTTGCCAAATGAAACGCCAATTCATCAATGGGGTAGGTCTCATCTTCAAGAGCGGCGGCAACCGCAAAGCCTTCCCCTTGATTGAAGAAGCTGAAAATCCGGCCTCTTCGGGTTGATCCACCATCCGCATCGACCACGCCCAGCTTTCGCCACGCATAGGCGGCGGAATTCGCAGGCGGTCGGAATTCACGATCTTTCTCAGCATCATAGTAACCGGTTTCCGCTTCCAGGCTAAGCGTTCGCCGTTCCGGGGCGATGAGCCATTTTCCAAGTGAATCCTGATAGGCTTCAACCGGGGTGTTGGCCAGATCAACCCTGGCAATGATGGAGCGCCCGCGCCTTTGCAAATCCGTCAAAGCCGCACCCGGCTCAATCTCAGCGATCACGGGACCAATCAAGGCTTCCAGTTCTGAAAACTTCAAGTCGGACTGCTTCTTCGAAATCCTGGCGAGCGAACGCCAGCGCTTTGTCATCCGGACAACGTCTTCGCCGAGCACGTTCGCGACGGCCAATTCCGCCCCATAGATCGCGGTGCCATCCTGCTGCAGTTTGCAAAGTCTGCCCAACTCTTGAACACGAGTTTGCATGTATCCACCGACCTTGAGTGCCGGTTTGCAGCCTTTCTTCGCCGTCAAGATCCAGGCTTCCCGAAGCACCACCAATTCCAAGCGTGTTGCGTCTTCGGTTTCCCATTCGCCTTTCGAATTGCGAACCTCCTTTTTGGTTGGACCAAGCCCAAACAAATTGCTGTCCGACTTCGGAGCTTCATGAGGAGGCGTTCCTTCCCGATTTTGGTCATCCTCAAACCCCAGGCGAATGGACTGCCGACTGAACAACTGATCGCAAAGCTTTTTCGCCGCGTTGAAAGGCGATTCACCAGAGAGCTTTGCCGCGTGCATCACTCTCAGCAGAGTTGGCCAGTCAATTTCGTTCGTCCGGTGAAGATGCTTGGGCCGAGCATCGCTCAGTCTCGGACTCCGTTCCGCGCTCAGCACATATCCGTTCTCGTCGAGCCCTCTCCTTCCGGCCCTCCCAAACATTTGCAGCAACTCATCAGGCGCAATTTCCCGCTCAAAAGGCCCTTCGAAGTAGCGGGTTTCACTGATGAAGACCGATCGGACGGAAAAGTTGATTCCAGCGGCCAACCCGGTTGTCGCAACAATCACCCGTAACTGTCCCGCTTTGGCCAACGGTTCGATTATCCCGGCTCGCTGCGCATAACTCAAGCCACTATGATGGTAAGCCACGCGATTCTGGACCATCCTCGCCAGTTTGGAACCCAGAGCCTGTTCCTGACTCCGGGTCAGTTCAATTGGGCTGGACAACGGAAGTGCCTCGCTGATCTGCGCGGCGATCTTCTCCGCCGTCTTGCGATGCGGGGAAAAAATGAGCAATGGCCCGAAGTCAGACATCAACGTTGCCAATGCCGCGCGGGGCCAGAATCCTTTGGTTGAGTTTGGCGCTCGATATGGCAGCCCGAGCAAGGGGATATCATCGAGCGGAACCGGCCGTTCCTGGGTTTGAATCAGCGCCACATCCCGGCCCAACCTTTGCATCCAATCCACGATCTCTCCCGGGTTGGCGACACTCCCGCTCAAGAGAAGCAACTGGGTATCCGGGGGCGAAAGCGCGATTCCAAGCTCGTAGTTCAACCCCCGCCGCGAGTCTCCGATCATCTGATATTCATCCACGACAAGAAGTGCCGGACCTTGCCGATTCAAAAACTTTTCCCGCTGGGTTTCCAGCGTCGCGACCACCACGGGTGCTTCGGTATTCGTCGCCAAATCGCCGGTTGCGATGCCTACATCCCAACCTGCCTGCTTCCACTCTCGCCACTTGTCATTGGCCAAGGCCCGGGTCGGCACGGTGTAAATCGCCTGCCCTTTCAGCGCTCCCGACTTGACCAGCAACTCAAACACAAACGTCTTGCCGGCTCCCGTGGGGGCATCAATCACCACGCTCTTTCCGGCGCGCAGGCACCGAACGGCTTCTTGTTGCCAAAGATCAGGCAATTCCAACTGAATCGAAAGAGCTTCAAGTTGCTCCATGGGATTTAGACTAGCTCGATCCGGCCCAATTCAAAACGTAACTTCTTCCTGAGGACCAGGAGGTTAATTTTGGAATTTTTATAATTACTGTAACATAGGTGATTGATCGGAATGGAAACTCCGGTTATATTAATATTCCGAAACTTTGAAACAACATGACCAAGCGACAACTCCGAGCTAATTCCATCATTCAAGAACCCGAAAAATACAAACTCTGCGAAGGCTGCGAATCGATTGTCGATATCGGAGTCAAGCTTTGCTCAGTCTGTAATGCGTATCGGTTTGACACTGACATTCGGCGAATTTGCTCCCACGCCAAGATCCTCGGCAGCCGGGAACGCCAGTCAGTCGCAAAGAGCGATCTTTACTGAAACCAGCTCGGCAGCCGGCTCGCAAAACTCCCGGGTTGAACCTCCCGGGATTGCGCTGATTGAGCCGTTGGATTCGACTCAACGGCGTTTGCGTCCACGTTTCCCGTCGTGCCTTTTCGGCCGTTGGGATCCCGCCAATCGTGACCGGCAATTTTTCAGGGGAAACCCGGAGAACTGCAGTTACACTGTCAGGGTTTTCCATTCATGTCGGATCCCCTGAAAGACCAACCAACCACCCACCATTGCTGCGGAAGCGGTGCATCGGCCGAATCGAAACCAGATTCTCAATCACGCCCCCAACGCACTGGAGCTTTTGTCTGCCCCATGTGTCCGGAGATTGCCGAGCCACAGCCAGGGGACTGCCCGAAATGCGGGATGGCGTTGGAGCCAAGCGGAATACCAAAACGATCGGGAAAACAGGTCTACACCTGCCCGATGCATCCGGAGATTCGGCAATCGGAACCTGGAGATTGCCCAAAATGTGGAATGCCGCTTGAGCCTGCGGGTATCGCGGATCCCGGAGGCGATTCCCATGCCGAAGCGGAGATCCGCGATCTGTCACGACGCTTCTGGATCGCGCTGTTTCTGACGATTCCGGTATTTGGCCTCGCCATGGCCCCGATGATTCCAGGCGTCGATCTGGCGGGCTGGATTTCGCCTTCCCTTTCCAAATGGATCGAGCTTCTCCTCACCATTCCCGTCGTTTTATGGGCCGGCCGGATTCTCCTTCTCAAAGGATGGCGATCCGTCATCAGCCGGAATTTGAACATGTTCACGTTGATCATGATTGGTGTCGGCGCGGCCTTCCTCTACAGCACGACAGCGGTGCTTTTCCCGAGCCTCTTTCCAGATTCGTTCCGCAAAGATGAAGGTGAAGTGGCCCTCTACTTTGAAGCAGCGGCAGTCATTACCGTTCTCGTTTTGCTGGGCCAGCTCCTCGAAGCAAAAGCCCGTGGAAAAACCGGCTCGGCGATTCAATCCCTTCTCGATCTGGCGGCAAACACGGCGCACCGAATCAACAACGATGGGGATGAAGAAGATGTTCCCGTTGATGAAGTGTATCCCGGTGATCTGTTGAGAGTCAGGCCCGGCGAGAAAGTGCCCTTGGACGGAATCGTGACCGAAGGTAGAAGTCTTCTGGACGAATCGATGATCACGGGAGAGCCGACCCCCGTTGAGCGTAGCACCGGTGATCCGGTCATTGGCGCGACGGTCAACCAGACTGGCTCGTTCACGATGAAAGCTGAGAAGGTCGGCAGTGAAACGCTGCTTTCCCAGATCGTTGAAATGGTTGCCGAAGCTCAACGCAGTCGCGCCCCGATCCAGAAGTTGGCAGACCGAATTGCAGCATACTTTGTGCCCGCTGTTTTGCTGATTTCTGTGCTGACGTTTGTGGGTTGGGCCATTTGGGGCCCGGCACCAGCTTTAGCCTTCGCCATCGTCAACGCCGTCTCCGTTCTCATCATTGCCTGCCCATGTGCGCTGGGCCTGGCCACTCCCATGTCGATCATGGTTGGGATCGGGCGTGGCGCTCAAGCCGGGATTCTCATCAGAGATGCGGAGGCCATTGAACGAATCGAAAAGGTGGATGTACTCATCACCGATAAGACCGGCACGCTGACGATGGGGAAGCCGAGGATTACCGACATCATCACGAAGGAGGACATCTTGGAAGATGAGTTGCTTACGCTTGCCGCTTCCGTGGAGAACCACAGCGAACATCCGTTGGCGCGATCCGTCGTTGAAGAGGCCAAAGCGAGATCCCTTCAACTCGCCGAGGTCGCGGAATTCGACTCGTCAACCGGACAAGGCGTTCGCGGTATCGTCGATGGAAAACCTGTTCTCGTGGGTAAATCAAGTTTCCTTGAAGAGAATGGATTTTCCATACCATCTGCGCTTCAAGCCTCCGCCAATGAGATCCTCAACTCCGCAAAAACCGCAATCTGGGTAGCCCACTCAAATGCGGCAATCGGCTTGCTCGGCATCTCGGACCCGATCAAGGAAACCACTCCGGCAGCGGTCCAGGCCCTTCATAACCTTGGTCTTCGTTTGATCATCGCGACTGGAGATCACGAGGCCACGGCAAGGGCGGTTGCCGAACAACTTGGTATTGATGAAGTTCACGCCGGGTTGTCTCCCGAAGACAAACTGCGTCTGGTGAAGCGATTGAAGAGCGAAGGTGCCGTCGTTGCCATGACCGGTGACGGAATCAATGATGCGCCCGCATTGGCCGAAGCCGATGTCGGAATCGCGATGGGAACCGGAACGGATATTGCGATCGAAAGCGCCTCCATCACGTTGGTAAAAGGAGACCTCAACGGAATTTCCAAAGCGATGACTCTCGGCAAAGCCGTGATGAACAACATCCGCCAGAATCTCTTGTTTGCCTTTGGTTACAATGCGCTCGGCGTTCCCGTAGCGGCCGGCATCCTTTACCCCATTGTCGGCTGGTTGCTCAATCCCATGATCGCGGGGGCCGCCATGAGTTTCAGTTCGGTTTCCGTCATTGCCAACGCCCTGAGACTGCAAAAGAGAACGTTGGACTGAGGCGGCCTGCCACCCATAAGTTGGAATGAAGTGTTTTTCGCAGCGGTTCACACGCCAACCTTGCGGCTCACTTGGATCCTCTCCGTTCCCATGAGAAATCTCGCTCTACTTGCCTTCTTTTGGATTTCCTCGCTTGGTCTCGCCGGGCCACCCAACATCCTCCTCGTTCTCGCCGACGACTTGGGATATGGAGATGTCGGCTGCTACAATCCGGACTCCAAAGTTCCGACACCTCATCTCGATCAGATGGCCAGGGACGGAATGCGATTCACCGACGCCCATAGTCCCTCCACCGTTTGTACTCCCACCAGATACAGCATCCTGACCGGACAGATGGCATTCCGCCTCAACTATCCCGGGGTCTTTACGGGTGCGGGAGGCCCATGTCTCATCACAAAAGACCGGCTCACCCTTCCTGAAATGCTTCGGCAACAGGGATATGAAACTGCGATGTTCGGCAAGTGGCACATCGGCCTTTCATTTCTCGATCAGCAAGGAAACCCGATCAATGAAAATGGATTGGAGGCGGTGAAACGCATCGATTACTCCCGATCAATTCCCGATGCGCCGATTCACCTCGGATTTGATCACTTCTTTGGCACCGCATGTTGTCCAACGACGGATTGGCTTTACGCCTTTATTGACGGCGATCGCGTTCCAGTCCCACCAACGCAAACGGTCGACAAGTCGAAGCTGCCAACTCATGAATGGTCGTACGATTGTCGACCTGGACTTGTCGCTCCTGACTTTGATCTTGAAGAAGTCGATATGGTGTTTCTCGAAAAGAGCCTCCAATTTCTTGACCAGCACACGAAGGCCAAACCAGACAAACCCTTCTTTCTCTTTCATTCGTTGCAGGCCGTTCATCTCCCGTCGTTTCCCGGAAAGGAATTCCAAGGCAAATCTCAAGCAGGGCCCCACGGGGACTTCATTTTTCAGTTCGATCACATCGTCGGCCAGCTTCTGAATCAACTGGAGAACCTCGGGTTGGCTGACAACACGCTGGTGATCGTGACTAGCGACAACGGCCCAGAAGTCGGGACAACCCTCAACATGCGCAAATCGTTCGATCACGACGGGGCCCGGCCGTGGCGAGGGTTGAAGCGCGACAACTGGGAAGGCGGTCATCGGGTTCCCCTCATTGCCCGCTGGCCCGGGAAAATCCAGCCCTCGACAACAACGGATCAAACCGTCTGCCTGACGGATCTCATGGCGACTTGTGCGGCGCTGGTCGACGCAAAGTTGCCCAATCAGTCGGCCGAAGATAGTTTCAATCTCTTACCGGTCTTGATAGGGGAAGCCACCTCACCGATTCGCAAGTTTACGCTTCATCAGACCATCAGTCTCGCATTGGCAATCCGGATGGGAAAATGGAAGTATCTCGACCACCGAGGTTCAGGGGGAAATCGATATGGGAAGGAAAGGCTCCGCCCGCTCGCCCTCCCGAGTTCGGAGCCAGATGCTCCCGGCCAACTCTACGATCTGGAACGCGATCCCGGAGAAACCACGAACCTCTATTCTGAAGAACTCGAAACGGTAAAGCGGTTGAAAGACCTTCTCGAAGAGACCAAGCGAAGCGGACGCAGCGCGCCTTATCGGCCTTAGGGAACTCTACCGGGAAACCGGAATTCGCAAGGCCTGGCCATCTTTCAAGTCAGCATCGTTTCGCCCCCAAAGTTTCGGGTTTTTGAAAAGATCCTGACAATAAAACGTGTCCTCTACGCCCTGACTGATTCCCCCTATTTACATGAAAACACTCCACCACCTCCAAATCCTTCTCGCTCTAGCTTTCGCCGCTCTTTTTGGCTCGAAGGCAATCGCAAATCCCGTTTCCTACCAGGGGACTGAAGCAATTTCCAAGGGCAAGCACCTCGTTTTCATTGCCAGCGACCATGAGTATCGCGGCGAGGAAACACTGCCCGCCCTGGCCCGGATCCTGGCCAAGCATCATGGAATCGATTGCACGGTTCTCTTTGGGCTTGATGAAAACGGCGAAATCAAGGCTGGCGAGTCGAACATTCCCGGGCTCGAAGCCCTGGAATCGGCAGACGGGATGGTCATCTTTACCCGGTTTCAAGCGTTGCCCGATGAACAAATGCAACACATCGACGCGTACTTGAATCGGGGTGGTCCGGTCATGGGCCTCCGCACCTCAACCCATGGGTTCAAATATGACGACAAGGAGAGCCCCTACGCAAAATACGATTTCAGGGCCAAAACCGCAGGCTATGAGAACGGTTTTGGCCATCAGGTTTTGGGACAAACCTGGGTGGGACACTACGGCCGAAACCACAAGCAGAGCACCCGAATCTCCATCGTTCCCGAAAAAGCCGATCATGCAATTCTGACCGGTGTGAAGGACATCCATGTGCAATGCGGAGGCTACAACGCCGTCCTCCAGGATGATTGGAACATTCTGACCACGGCCCAGCCGCTCATGAGTATGGAGATTGACGGTGAACCGGATGCGACCAAGCCACCCATGGCGTCTGAATGGACACGGGAATACACCGGAGCCAATGGAACCAAGGGACGCGTTTTCACATCCCTTTATGGAGCCTCCGAGGATATCCTGAACGACGGCTATCGTCGCATGCTGGTGAATGCGTCTTACTGGATTCTCGGCTTGGAAGAGCAGATTGTCGCCAACTCCCCAATTGGCTTTGTTGGGAAATACCAGCCGAACACGTTTCGCGGCGGTGGTTATGCCCGCGGTGTTAAGCCGGAAGTTTACAACGGTTTTGAGAGCCCGATCCCGGCCAACAACCATACGGGAGCTTCCAAAAAGAAGAAGCAGTAGGTGTGCCCACGACCGTGGCTCGATGGTCGCTGCGCACCTGACGAATGATGATTCTCCCCCAATTTAGGAGCACCCTTCTGGTAAGCGCTGTCTTCGCTGCCGGGATCCCGATTTGGACGACAGCTGAAACCATTCTGGTTCCGGCAACCCACCCCACCATCCAGTCAGCCATCAATTCGGCGAAACCCGGAGACATCGTTCTGGTTAGCCGGGGAACCTACCGTGAACGAATCAACCTAGCCCACGGAGTAACCCTGCGTAGCGCCGGTGACAACAGCAAAGGAGCGGTGGGACTGAAACGAGCCGAAGCGACCATCATTGACGGAGCCTTCCCTGAGGCCGTGGGCGCAGGCGTTACCATGGCCCTGGATTCAACCCTCGACGGATTCACGGTAACCGGGGTTGGCGAATACGATGAAACCTCTTGGAATCATCACCACGCGACCCAGGGAAATCAGCAACACCACGACCACATCGGAGTTCCCGGCACGGCGGGTGTCGCCATTTTGGACATCGAAACCTGTGTGGTAACCAACAACATTGTCCATCACATCGGTTACACCGGGATTGCGATCATGGGAGCGGAGGGTAGCCGAGTCTCTCCCCACATCCTGCAAAACATCACCTATCGCAACATGGGCGGAGGAATCGGCTCAATGGAAGGATCAACGGCGATCATCGAAGGAAATATCTGCTTCGAGAATTTCTACGCCGGCATTGGACATGACAACGCGAGTCCACTCGTGATTGACAACATCTGCTACGCGAATGTTCGCGCCGGTATCGGGATTAGTGAGAACGCCAAACCCACCGTCCGAGGCAATAAGTGCTACCGGAATCGCCGCGCAGGAATCGGCATTCGGACGGGCCAAGGCACCCAACCCATTGTCGAAGACAATGACTGCTACGAAAACGATATGGCAGGAATTGGGACCACCGATCATGCGTCTCCCATCATCCGTGACAACCGCTGTTATGAAAACGCGTTGGCGGGAATCGGATGTCGCGAAGGATCAACTCCCACCATCATCGGCAATAAGTGTTACCGAAACCAACAATCGGGAATTGGGTGCATGAGTGGAGCGCGGCCTTTGATCATCCAGAATGAGTGTTTTGAGAATGCGAAGGTGGGAATCGGCCACACCGATGGCGCCCATTCGACGCTGATTGAGAACCACTGTCATCACAACAAAGCTGCAGGCATTGGATACAATGACTCTGAATCCGGTTCGTCCATCGTGCTGAATAACCGCGTTACCGACAACGCCATGGTTGCTGTCGGCATCCACTCGGGCTGGACCGTGAATCTGACGGGAAATGAGTTTTCGCGCAAAGACGGGATGCCACCTGTCGTCATGGTTTTTAAAGGAGCCGACGCAACGTTTACGAAGAACATCATTCAGGGCAATGGCGTCGCTGGAATCCGAGTCTCCGGCAAGGTAGTCGCCGTGGACAACCACTTCGAGACGGCCAAACTGAGAAGGACCGGACCACCGAGTTATGCGATTTGGGCTCTGGAAGGCTCCCAGGTTACAATGTCGCGGAATGAGATTCGGAATTGGCGCCACGCCCTGCACGCAACCGCAGCGACAATCACGGCAGACAACAACAGGGTTCGTAATTTTTCCCAGTTCGCGTTCATCGTTGATCAGCCGAAAACGGCAGCAAACGTTTTTGGCAACACCGCACTTTCAACCGATCCCAGCGCTCAGGTTCTTTCCATCAATGGAAGCAAAGGAATCATCACCGGGAATCAATTCCATGAATCCCCGTAGCCATTTGCGACTCCGATGATCGCCGGAATTGGGCTTACTAACAACGGTAGCCTTAGTTCCACGCTCGATGAAGGCAATGGAGGCCGCCATATCATGATCGTTTTGCGCAGACTCTTCTGACACAGGCGCCAGCGCCAGACCATCCTCCGTGGTCAAGTCGCTTCTTCTGATCAACGAGCGCTTGGAGATGCTTGACGATCGAATTGAAAAGGAAAATGAGAGCGCTCAGCAATAGGAATCTAACGTTCCTCCTGGAATTGATTGAGATCGATATCGACACGAAACGCTCCTCTCAGATCACCTTCCCGGTATCCCCTCGCCTGATCCGCGGGATAGAGTTCGTCCAGAACCTGGCGCAGTTCCGGATTGAGAGACTGGCTCGCGCCATGACACTTGAGACAAAGTGCCTGGACGAGGATTGGGCGGTAATAGGCAACCTGGGATTCGTTCAATCGACGCAACTCGTGCTCCGGCAGCGGCTTGCCCTCCTGATCCAGCCTTTCCCATCGTTTTAGAATGACTACATCGCCTTCTTCCGGAGCATTTTGGGGATTTCGCACTTTCAATGATGTTCTCCGAACCGTTACTCCTTCCTCCATCTCGCTGGTGGATTCCGTGATCGGAATCGCGATTTGCTGACACACCTGAACCGCTGCAGTTTCGCCGCCAGAGGCAAGTGTCGACTTCAACTGCGTTCCAAGATTCATCATGAGGGCATCTGAGACCTTCTTTCCCACCGAAAGGCAGGACTCCCGTTGCCGCGGGGACAGATCCGTCATCGGGGGTGTTTCCGACCCGCACGAAACGAGAAACGCCATAAAAATCATCAGGAATGGAGCCGATCTCGTCATGGGTCTGTCAAAACTGGATAAGATGCGATACGGACTTCAGGTTCATCGCGCAAGAGGCAAACAAATCTTCACTACGCTTTCGCAATTGATGCGCAATCAGACCAAATCCATTCAACCCCATCGACTGGTGACCAAGCTTGCCAAGAGACTCGGCTCTATGCGACAACAGCAATCATGAATCGCCGCCATTTCCTTGCCGCCACATCCGCCACGATCGCTGCGCCAGTGCACGGACAATCGAAGGACCTGATCGCCTCGATTTCCAAGCAAACACTCTGGAAGAATCGCGACGGGAAAGACACCACCTGGTTTCATCCGCGTGCCTGCATGGTTCCCGTTGGCGAGGGCGGCCAAAAGGCGCTGATGAATCTTCAACCCATTGGCGGTTCCGACTACTTTGGCCCGGTCCATTGGTCGGAGTCGAGCGATTTGGGCAAGACTTGGACTAACCCGGCACCAATCGCGTCGTTGGGTCGCGATCCCGTTCCCGGTCACGAAGGTCTCCAAGCGGCCGTTTGTGATGTGACTCCTCAGTATCATCCCCAGACTGAAACCGTCCTCGCCCTGGGCCACGTGGTGTTCTATCGCGGTCCACGCTTCGCAAAAGGAGATCAACTGGCTCGTTACCCGGTTTACGTCGTCCGGCGAAAGGACGGCACGTGGTCTGAACGGAAGAAGCTGGAATGGGACGATCCCCGAGGCAGTCATATCTACACCAACAACTGCGGTCAACGGATCGTACTGCCGAATGGCGACATCCTGATGTCTTTCACCTTCGGTCCAGAGTCGAATGGGCGATCAGTCGCTGGGGTGCGATGCGCTTTCGATGGCGACACCTTACGAATCAAGGAAGTCGGCCCTCCGCTGGAACACCAACATGGCCGCGGCCTGCTTGAACCTTCCGTGACCCAGTTTCGTGATCGCTTCTATCTAACAATTCGCGCAGAAGACAGCCGCGGATATGCAAGTGTCAGCAGTGATGGACTGCACTATTCTCCCAAAATGCCATGGGCCTGGGACGATGGCACCCCCATCGCAATGTCGACAACCCAACAACACTGGCTAACTCATTCCGATGCGCTCTTTCTCGTTTACTCGCGCAAAGACCCATCGAATACCAACGTCATCCGCTGGCGCTCACCGCTGTGGCTGGCACAGGTGGATCCTGACAAGCTCTGTTTAATCAAGGACTCCGAGCAAGTCGTTCTCCCACTTGTCGGAGACGGCGTGAACACTCCCGACGAAGTGGCTTTGATGGGTAACTTTCATGTTACGAATGCAAGCCTAGAAGAGAGTTGGGTCACCGTCGGCGAATGGCTCCCCCGACGTGGAGCAAAAGGCGACACGCTGCTCGCTCGAATCCGATGGAATCGCCCCAACGTCACATATCAGAACTCATGAGAGCAGCCTAACTAAGCCCAAGTTCAATGAAGGCGGCCGATTTCAGGAATTCGATTCCGGGTTTTCCTTTTTTGTGCGATAAGCAGGCTTGGCAAGAATCTCGATGTAGATTTCGGTCCATTCATCTTTCGCAGCAATGTCGATGGCTTGGATCAATTCCGCCTCGTGAATCGGCTTCGCTTCTTCACTTTTCTTCCCGACCCGACAGTCAAACGCCCAGAAATCAGCGCCTTCAACCAGCGGTTTACGCCGTTCGCGTTTGATGTATTTTCGAACATTACTTTTAATCCTCTCCACCACCCTGGCAGGTTGATGGGGAGGCTCTTCAAATGGGAACGTCTTCTTCATGGCCCCCTTTCGCCGCCTCGACTGGTTTTGTCTACATCACAGTTTGATTAGACGAACATCTGTCCAGGAAGGCTCCACGAAATGCGGTTTCACGTTTATTCTGCGAGCTTTGCCATGGCTTCTTCGGGAATTGTCGTGTCGATGATCATTCCGAAAATGTCGCCCAGGTTCAAGTCTTCGTCGTCATCCCCGTTCGGCAGAATTCCGCCACGGAAGGAGCCGACCCGGAAGATCGAGTTCCCCGTATCATACATGCTCAGGATGGGCGAAGTTTCTTGGACTGTGACCGTGTAAGCCCGGTCCTCGAGGCTCACCCCGAGGAAGGCTGCCGCCCAGTTCCCCGCCGCGTCAGCTTGCACCGTCATGGTGTAGCTGAACCCGCCAGCACCATCACTGATTGTGACCGTGACTTGCGCCCCAACCGCTGAACTACCCGCGAAGAACGGGGTCAGGGTCGAGAGCGGCGGAAGCCCCGCCAAAACGCTGCTCTGGCCGCTGGTAACCGTCCCCAGATCCAGACGGTTGCCGTCCGGACCAATCAGCTGGCCGTTGACGAATTGGTACCCCTCCAATGCATCAATCTGGAATCCGGCAAACACGCCATCGTCGCCGTATCGGCTCAGCACTTCCAGAAGCTGGGCCAGTTCGCCATCGGCTCCGGCACCGGCTCCCGCCCCCGG
>TARA_R110002096_G_scaffold92144_10_pt1 | contig 24508 bp, 24 predicted proteins | sample TARA_R110002096 | Tara Oceans TARA_R110002096 (sample SAMEA4397295) | marine metagenome | biome: Polar Biome; feature: [DCM] deep chlorophyll maximum layer (ENVO:01000326); material: water (ENVO:00002006), including particulate matter (ENVO:01000060) such as... | depth 35 m
CCTCACGAGACGAAGAGGGGCTTGAGGTGATTCGTCACTCAGCTGCGCACTTGTTGGCGCAAGCGGTTAAGCAGGTATTCCCTAGTGCGCAAGTAACGATTGGCCCGGTGATCGATAACGGCTTTTTTTACGACTTTGCATTTGAGCGGCCATTTACACCAGACGATATTGCATTAATCGAAGCCAGAATGTCAGAACTGGTCGATCAGCAAATCGATATCGAGCGGATCGAAATATCGCGTGATGATGCGGTGTCGTTCTTTCGAGAAAAAAACGAAGAATACAAAGCACAAATCATTGAAAGCATTCCGCAAGACGAGGTGCTAACACTGTATCGTCAGGGTGAGTTTACCGATTTGTGCCGTGGGCCTCACGTGCCCAATACCGCCAGCTTAAAGGCCTTTAAATTAACAAAAATCGCCGGCGCTTATTGGCGGGGTGATTCAAATAACGAAATGCTACAACGCATTTACGGCACAGCTTGGGGTGATGCTAAGGCACTTAAAAAACACCTGAATGCCATTCAAGAGGCAGAAAAGCGCGATCACCGTAAAATTGCCAAGTCGTTAGACCTGTTCCATATACAAGAAGAAGCGCCGGGCATGATATTTTGGCACGACGCGGGTTTAAGCATTTATCGCAGCATTGAGCAGTATATTCGTTCAAAGCTGCAACAAAACGATTACGTTGAAGTACGTACCCCGCAGTTGGTGGACAAAAGCCTGTGGCAAAAATCAGGGCACTGGGATAAGTTTCGTGACGATATGTTTACCGTCGACTCCGATAGCCGTGAATACGCGGTAAAGCCGATGAACTGCCCCTGCCACGTGCAGATTTATAACCAAGGCCTAAAAAGTTACCGTGATTTGCCGCTAAGAATGGCTGAGTTTGGTTCTTGCCACCGTAATGAACCCTCGGGCACCTTGCACGGTTTAATGCGTTTAAGAAACTTTATTCAAGACGACGCGCATATTTTTTGTAGCGAAGATCAAGTGCAATCAGAGGTGTCCTCGTTTATTGACCTGCTTTACGAGGTGTATGCAGACTTTGGTTTTACCGATATTATTATTAAACTGTCTACGCGACCTGAAAAACGCGTCGGTTCGGATGATGTATGGGATAAATCAGAAAAGGCCTTAGAAGATGCGCTTAATGCAAAAAACCTAAACTGGGACTTACAACCTGGCGAAGGCGCTTTTTATGGCCCGAAGATCGAGTTTTCACTCAAAGACTGTCTGGATCGGGTGTGGCAGTGCGGTACAATTCAAGTCGATTTTTCAATGCCCGAACGCTTAGATGCACAATATATTGCCGAAGACGGGTCAAAGCAATCACCGGTGATGTTACATCGGGCCATTTTAGGTTCATTGGAACGGTTTATTGGTATTTTGATCGAAGAATACGCCGGCAAGTTTCCACTTTGGTTAGCGCCGACCCAAGTCGTTTTGCTGACAATAACCGATAAAAGTGACGAATATGTGGCCTCAATTGCGAAAATCCTTCAAAAACAAGGAATCAGAGTCAAAATAGACTTGAGAAATGAGAAGATCGGCTTTAAAATTCGCGAGCACACTTTAAAGCGAATTCCATATCTTGTTGTTATCGGTGAAAAAGAAGTCGATAATAACGAGTTAGCGGTACGTGCATTAAGTGGTAAAAACATGGGTAATTTCACTCCTGAGGAATTTATTGCACTGCTGGCGAATGAAATTGCCGAGCGTAATAAATTAGAGCCTTAAGGATTTATTGCACACGGTGTACAAGTTTATTTAGGCGACCAGTCGCTTAACTTGGCTTTAAATATTTTGGAGATTGTAAAATCGCAACAAAAAAAGTAAGAATTAACGAAGATATTACGGTAGCGAACGTACGGCTTATTGATCATGAAGGTGAAAAAGTAGGTGTTGTTACGATAGAAAATGCGTTAAGTCTAGCTGCAGAGGTTGAGTTAGACTTAGTGGAAGTGTCGCCAACGGCGTCACCGCCCGTATGTCGAATAATGGATTATGGCAAATTCAAATTTGAAGCGAGTAAGAAGTTACAAGCAACAAAGAAAAAGCAAAAAAACGTACAGGTTAAGGAAATAAAATTTAGACCAGGTACGGATATTGGTGATTACAACGTTAAATTGCGTAATTTACGTTCTTTTTTAGAGAACGGCGACAAGACGAAAATCACAGTGAGGTTTCGTGGTAGAGAAATGGCCCATCGAGAGTTGGGTATGGATTTGCTGAAACGTGTTGAAAAAGATTTAGAAGAATTAGCGATGGTCGAACAGTGGCCAAAGTTTGAAGGTCGCCAGATGATCATGGTTATGGCGCCAAAGAAAATTAATTAACGGAGTACTGTAATGCCCAAGATGAAGTCAAATAGTGGAGCTGCCAAACGTTTTAAAAGAACGGGAACTGGCGCGTTTAAATGTAAACAAGCTCATTTGCGTCATATTTTGACAAAAAAAACCACTAAACGTAAACGTCAGTTACGCAAGGCTTCATTGCTTCACGCGTCAGATATGAAAAGTGCAACGCGTATGTTGCCGTACAGCTAATCTAAGAGTTATTGAGGAAAAAAAATGCCTAGAGTAAAACGTGGTGTCGTTGCCAGAGCAAGACACAAAAAAGTTCTAAAACAAGCGAAAGGATACTATGGCGCACGTAGCCGTATTTATCGTGTTGCTAAGCAAGCAGTTATTAAAGCCGGTCAATATGCGTACCGCGATCGTCGTCAAAGGAAGCGTCAATTCCGTGCCCTTTGGATTGCGCGTATTAATGCCGGTTCACGTAGCTGTGGTCTGTCTTATAGCCGATTTATCAATGGCCTTAAAAAAGCGTCGATTGGTCTTGATAGAAAAGTCTTAGCTGATATGGCAGTGTTTGACAAAGATGCTTTTGCGCAGTTGGTTACGACCGCAAAATCAAGCTTGTAAAACCTGTTAGTTGCCAGAGTAATCTATTACTCATGTGGTTGCCTAGGCAATAACACGCAGCGATTAATTAAGTCATAAGGGAAAGATCGCTGGATCTTTCCCTTATTTATTTGTATTACGTAAAAGAATAATAATGTGGAAAATTCATTAGAAAGGATAGTCGAACAAGCCGAAGCAGAGCTTAAAGCAGCGGATTCATTAGCGCTGGTTGAAGAAATTCGGGTTGCCTATTTGGGTAAAAAAGGCGTCTTTACTCGCCAAATGAAAACCCTTGGTAGCTTGTCTGCTGAAGAGCGTCCTAAAGTGGGTGCGACGATCAATCACGCGAAACAGCAATTTCAAAGCTCATTGGAGTTACGCAAAACGCAACTTGAAAATGCTTTATTGGCTAAACGCTTACAAGAAGAAACGATTGATGTAACCCTACCTGGGCGTGGGCAAGCGGTGGGTGGCGTACACCCGGTTACAAGAACCATGCGCCGGATCGAGCAAATATTTAGCCGCATTGGCTTTGATATCGCGATGGGCCCCGAAGTTGAAGATGATTTCCATAACTTTGAAGCACTCAATATCCCAGCCCATCACCCTGCACGTGCGATGCACGACACTTTTTACTTTGACGAGCATACCGTACTTAGAACCCATACCTCGCCGGTGCAAATACGGGTGATGGAACAGCAGCAACCGCCGTTTAAGGTGATTGCACCGGGGCGCGTGTATCGTTGCGATTCAGATTTAACCCACACCCCGATGTTCCATCAAGTCGAAGGCTTTGTAGTCGATAAAAATATAAATTTTGCCGATCTAAAGGGCGTAATCAGCGAGTTTTTAAAAGCTTTTTTTGAAAAAGACGTCAGCGTTAGGTTTCGGCCATCGTATTTCCCTTTTACCGAACCCTCAGCTGAAGTGGATATTGCCTGTGTGATGTGCGCTGGCCAAGGCTGCCGTGTGTGTGGACATACCGGTTGGTTAGAGGTGTTAGGTTGTGGAATGATTCACCCCGAAGTGTTTCGTCATGTCGATGTAGATGCTGAACAATACACCGGCTTTGCTTTTGGTATGGGGGTCGAACGATTGACCATGCTGCGTTATAAAATTAATGATTTGCGGCTGTTTTTTGAAAATGATCTTAAGTTTTTAAGACAATTTAATTAAAGCTCAATAGGTATTTAAAATGTTAGTTAATGAAGCGTGGCTTAAAGAATTTGTCAATTACACCCTATCAACCGAACAGCTGAGTGAAAAACTCACGATGGCTGGCCTTGAGGTTGATTCGGTAACACCTGCAGCAGCAAAGTTTACTGGGGTTGTGATTGGCCAAGTGCTGACAACAGCGCAACACCCGAATGCAGATAAATTAAAAGTATGCACGGTGTCGATTGGCGCTGAAGATGCGTTAGATATTGTCTGTGGTGCGAGCAATGTGCGTCCGGGTTTGCGTATTCCAGTGGCTACCGTGGGTGCCGTGTTACCGGGTGATTTTAAAATTAAGCCATCCAAGTTACGGGGTGAACCATCCAATGGTATGTTGTGTTCTGAGCAAGAACTGGGCCTAGCCGATGAAGCTGAAGGCTTAATGGAGCTACCTGATGACGCGCCACTAGGCGTCGATATCCGCGAGTACTTACAATTAGACGATACGATCATAGAAGTCGACCTAACACCTAATCGCGCGGATTGTTTAAGCGTTGAGGGTATCGCGCGTGAGATTGCCTGTTTTAGTGAGCAGCCCTTTACCGTTAAACAGCCAGTAGAGGTAGTCGTTACCCAGGATATAAAACAAAACGTATTGGTTGAGGCAGTAGAAGACTGCCCGCGTTATATAGGCCGAGTGATAAAAGGCTTAGATAGAACAGCAACAACACCGATTTGGATGCAAGAAAAACTCAGACGTTGTGGGCAACGCAGTTTAGGCCCCTTGGTCGATGTGAGTAATTACGTGTTATTAGAGTTGGGTCAACCGCTGCATTGTTTTGATTTAAATAAAATACAGGGTGACATCATCGTGCGTCGTGCCGTTAAAAACGAAGCGCTAACACTATTGAACGATCAAACTATCGAATTGGACGATGATATCTTAGTGATCGCCGACCAGCAAAAACCCTTGGCCTTTGCAGGCGTAATGGGTGGGCAGTCATCGGCAGTTAGTGATGAAACGCGCGACATCTTTATCGAATGTGCCTTTTTTACGCCCACCACAATCGCCGGTAAATCAAGACGTTATGGTTTGCACACCGACGCGTCCCATCGTTTTGAGCGCGGCGTAGATCCTGAATTATGTTATCGCGCATTAGACCGTACAGTGGCGTTATTGACCTCAATCGCAGGCGGGCAAGTAGGGCCGTTAACGGACGTTAGCTCAAATGTGCCTGAGCAGCCGGTCATCAACGTTCGGTTAGATCGGGTTAATCGCGTATTAGGCCTGGATTTAAACCATGAAGTGGTTGAATCATACTTATTGTCGCTGGGTATGCGAGTCGAAAAAACCGAGCAGCACTGGTGTATTACCCCGCCGAGTTATCGCTTTGATATCGCCATAGAGGCCGATTTAATCGAAGAAATCGCACGTTTATACGGTTACGATAAACTGCCGCAAAATAGTTTAGTTATGTCGGCGGCGTTAAGCTCAGCTAAAGAAAACGTGCAAGCGATCGATCGCATTAAAGACTTACTGGTTGATTTGGGGTATCAAGAAGCAATCACCTATAGTTTTGCTGACGAGTCAGCGCTCAAAGCGTTAACACCGAAAGAAGACATGTATCGGCTTAAAAACCCTATTTCATCTGACCTATCAGTGATGCGAACCACCTTATGGGCGGGTTTGTTAAAGGCGATGGACGCAAACTTAAAACGCAATGAAGAAACCGTACGTTTTTTTGAAACCGGTTTAAAGTTTACCTTGGTAGACGGGCAATTACAGCAGCAGCAAACGCTATCCATGTTGGTGACTGGCCGCGCAACGCCAGAACAATGGGGTGAAGCGTCGCGAATGGTCGATTTTTATGACCTAAAACACGATGTAGAAGCCATTTTAGCGTTGAATGGGCAGCTTGATGGGTATCAATTTAAAACAGCTCAGCACGATGCGTTGCACCCAGGTCAAACGGCAAAGCTGGTCAACAAAGGCGGTGACTGTGTTGGTTATATGGGCCTGATTCACCCCGGCCTAGAAAGCCAGTTTGATATTAAAAAACCGGTATACCTCGTCGAGCTAAATCAACACCTGATTGAAGAAAAAAATAGCCCAGAATTTGAACCGATTTCAAAATATCCAACGGTACGACGAGATTTAGCACTCATTGTTGAAGAAAATTTACACGTAAATAAAATAGTCGACTATATTTATCAGCAACAAGGGATTGTGCAAGAAGTGGTCGTTTTTGATATCTATCAAGGTAAAGGAATAGAAAACGGTAGAAAAAGTGTCGCTTTAGGCTTGATTTTACAGGATAATTCTAAGACACTAGTCGAACAAGACGTCGAAGGATTTATTAGCGACTTGCTCAATAATTTAAAAAATACATTTAACGCTCAGCTAAGAGAATAAAAAAATGTCACTAACAAAAGCTGATTTAACCGAACAACTATTTGATGAGTTAGGTCTGAATAAACGCGAAGCCAAAGAAATTGTCGAACAAATGTTTGAAGCAATTAAAGACTCTTTGGAAAAAGGCGAACAGGTCAAAGTCTCTGGTTTTGGTAATTTTGAATTAAAAGATAAAGATGCCCGACCCGGTAGAAACCCTAAAACCGGCGAAGATGTCTCAATATCTGCACGACGCGTTGTTACGCTAAGGGCAGGCCAAAAACTTAAAGAACGAGTAGAAGCGTATGCTGGAACCCAGTCATAACAAGGAATTACCGGCAATACCGGCTAAACGTTACTTTACCATCGGTGAAGTTAGCGAGCTGTGTGCGGTAAAACCCCACGTTTTACGCTATTGGGAACAAGAGTTTCCACAACTAGAGCCCGTTAAACGCCGCGGAAACCGCCGTTATTACCAACGCCAAGATGTTATCTTAATCAGGCAAATACGCGGCTTATTGTACGAAGACGGTTACACCATTGGTGGCGCTAGGGCGCATCTAACCGGTGATAATAACCAGCAAGATACCTCACAAACTAAAATAGAAATCCAACAAATAAAAGCAGAACTGTTGGAAATTCTAGACATTCTAAAGTAACTCAATCGGGGCGTAGCGCAGCCTGGTAGCGCACCAGCATGGGGTGCTGGTGGTCGGAGGTTCAAATCCTCTCGCCCCGACCAAATATCTTCGTTTTTTCAATAAGTTAGCGGCCTGCTATTTTGAGGTTTAAGACGATTGTCTAACCTTTTGGAGAAGTGTCTAACCTTTTATCTTGACGGAGTCACTACAGCGGCTTTGCGTAGGTAATATTTCTTCGTTGTTTTTGCGTCCGTATGGGCCAATAACTTGGTTCCATCTTCATGGTCAGACGCTGCTTTTGGTCTCAAATCACGAAAAGTAAACCTTTCTCGTATAACCTTTTCACCGAGCGCTTTGTTCATCGTTTTTTGCTACATCGACTTGAACCCACTCGATGTATAGGGCATTCCCTTTTGATTACATATTAGATAAATTGACGAAGTGACCTTCCGTAGCGCTTTTGCCTGTTTAACAACGGCTTTTAAATCGGGGGTCCATTTTATAATTTGTTTTGTTCCTGTTTTTTCGGTAGTGATGTGTAAGCCGTCATCATGAAGGTCCGATAAACGAAGGTTAAGAATGTCTCGTTGCCTCATTCCTGTTATTACTGTTAATAAGCATTTAATGATATTGTTTTTTTAGATTGTAAAAGCTAGGATATTAAAGAAAAAAGGCTAAATAAAAACGTTATATCTCACACCTAAATTTAATTAAATATTGGAGAATATTATGAGTAGTTATTCACAACAAACACAATTTCCTATCACAATGGACGATGACCTCAGGGAAAAAGTTGAAGGTTTGAAAGAAGGTATCTGTGCGCGAGCAGTTGAGGGTGACCTGACCAGTGCCCACCCTCAGGAAGATATGGATGCGATTAGAGACGCAGGATTATTTGGTCTTGAAGCGCCTAAAGAGTTTGGTGGAATGGGTGTTAACTCTGCCGTTGCTAATGACGCGATAAGACAAATAGCTGTTTGGAATAGCTCTACGGCACATATCTTATTTGTTCATTCTGTTGGGCTTAAATCCATTCCTTTTTTAGGTAATGAAGAACAAACAAAACGTTATATGACGGAAGCGGTACAAAACGGTAAACGCTTTGGTGTGGCCGCCAGTGAACATGGCCAGCATGTTATGGATTGGAGCTGCAAAATGACGCCAACCGACGGTGGCTATTTACTCAATGGCAATAAGCTATTTTGTAGTGGAAGTGGTGAGTCTGACTACATCATGACATTTGCGGTATTGGAAGGCGCGCCAAGTTTAATTGAAGGTGTCATGATTATGATGGTGCCGAGTAACCAAGAAGGTGTGCAGCAAAATAAAGATTGGGACAATATGGGCCAACGTCAAACATCCAGCCAAAGTATTTCATTTAATAATGTATTTATCCCACAAGAAGATATTCTTGGGGAGCCAGGTTCTATTATGCAGCTAGAGCCTTCAATGTGGGCGCTGTACTATCAAAGTGCATTCTGTGCGTTACATGCAGGCATGGCAGAAGGCGCACTCAATGAAGCCATTGATTATGCGCGTAACAAAACAAGACCTTGGATATTGTCTGGTATTGATAAAGCCGTTAATGATCCTTACATTCAAGGTGCGCTTGGACAAATGCAAACACAAGTCAGTGCCATGCGGACATTAATTAACCGAGCTAATGAAGCCGTTATTCTAGTGGAAAGAGGCATGTTAGACCGTGGTGAAGGAGCCATTAGGATAGCTGAAGCGAAAGTGTTTTCTACTGATGTGGCGCTGGATGTCACCAGTAAAATATTCCAAGTGTGTGGGGCACGTGCAACGTCTAAGAAATATTCAATTGACCGATTCTGGCGCAATGCCCGCACGATGACTCTGCATGATCCCGTAGATTGGAAAAGAAATGAAATTGGCCACTATTTGTTAACGGATGAGCCACCTATGCCAACATTCTATAGTTAATTTTAGGAGTTAAGTATGTCTCAGTCTATTAATGAATTAGTTGGTAACTGTGTTAATGCAGAGGAGGGCCTAGTTAATAGGAAAATTTTTACTGATAATGCGATATATCGTACCGAATTAGATAAAATTTTTACTAAGAACTGGTTGTTCTTAGGCCACGAGTCGCAGTTAAAAAAAAATGGTGACTTTTTTACCCAGTATATGGGTGAAGACCCGGTCATTATCACTCGTGATAGGGACGGTGAAATTAACGGTTTTTTAAACTCATGTTTGCACCGTGGGATGAAAGTATGTCGGTTAGATTCTGGTAATGCACGCTCATTTACCTGTATTTATCACGGTTGGACGTATGACCCCAAGGGTGATTTAGTTGCCGTACCGTATGAAGATAAAATTTACCCAGACTCCTTTGATCGTAAAGAATGGGGCTTAGTAAAAATCCCTCGCTTACAAAGCTACCGTGGATTTATTTTTGGTTGTTGGGATGAGGACTGTATTTCATTAGATGAGTTCTTGGGGGACTTACGCTTTTACCTTGATATATTTATCGATAGGACACTGGGTGAGTTAGAGATGGTCCCTGGTAAACAACGTTATATTTGCGCTGCAAACTGGAAAATTCCAGCCGATAATTTTGCCGGTGATGACTATCACGTTCCGTGGACACACGGTTCTTATATGAAACTTGGTATTGTTTCTGAGCACTATGCGGAGTTTCCAAGCAACACTGTAACCTTTCCACATGGGCACGGTATTGGTGACATTACAATGGGTGGCAGTGTCTATGAGGCAGATCTACAAGCAGCAGAAGAGTTTGGCCCTGAAGCAGTTGAATACGTTAAGGCATCGGCTAAAAAATTACAGGACACGCTGTCTGATACACAAGCTGATATCTATGCCTTTGGGCACGGTAATGTTTTCCCAAACTTTTCATTAAATGACTTTAGTGCATTATGGCCTGTTGGTCTTTACTGGTGGCACCCAAAAGGACCTGAAAGTATGGAAGTTTGGCAAATGTTACTCGTCGACACTGGCGCACCCGAACACTTGAAACAGGTTGCTAAAGCGCGTTTTACCCACGTGCAGTCAGCTGCGGGTGCCTTTGGGCAAGATGACTCAGAGAACTTTGAACAAGTGACTGAGGCAACGAGGGGTGTCATTGCTCAGCGCAGCCAATTTAATTATCAAATTGGTATGGGTACAGAGATCGATGAAGAGATAAAAAGTAAGCTACCGGGTGAGGTGGGCCCTCGGATGTCAGAACATTGCCAGCGCAATTTTTATCAAGTGTGGAAAGACAACATGCTAAAAGGGAGCACAAAATGACCAATAGCTCATCAGTTGAACTGCAGCACAATATAGAACAGTTTCTTTATCACGAAGGTAGCTTATTGGATGATGGGCTGTATAATGATTGGATAGGTTTATTTACCGATGATATGCAGTACTTTGTCCCTATTCGAGAAACACTCGACAACCCTGAACAAGGGGTGGGAGGGGTGGGCAATATTCCGCTTATGGTTGATAACAAAGAAAGTATGAAACTTCGTATTGCAAGGCTTGGGACAGGTATGGCGCATGCGGAAATGCCACGTACACGAACCCGTCATAATATTAATAATGTGATGATCGACGTTGTTGATGAAAACACCTATAACGTTCGTTGCAATATAAATATTTCAGCTTCACGGTTAGAAACAATAGAGTTTAGCTATTATGGCTACCGTTTAGATACGTTAGTGCTGATAGATGGAGCATTTAAAATATCAAAACGACAAGTGATTCTTGATCAAACCCTATTACCACGCACTATTTCAATTCTTTTTTAAATACATAATATGAGCAAACAAACTATAACGGCTGCCCTTGGGCATCGATACGATACGCTGTATCTTCATAATCAAGACGTTACGTTAACCGACTTTGCATTGGAATTTCCTGATGTTGGTGAGCACCCGTGGGTTGGGTTTAATCGCATGGTGACGAGTTTACCCTGGGATATCGGTGAACAAGCCTTTTCGCATTACTTGATTGCTAAAGACCAAGGGGTTCCTTTAACGGCTATTCCAGCATTTCCCAGTCGATTTTTCCCTCAACTAGGCGCTGTTGTCGCTAAGCAGGCTAATATTCAAACGCCCAAAGACTTAGAAGGAAAACGTGTTGGTGTCATTGGTTTTGGCTACAACCCTGCCGTGTGGCTAAAACACCTGTTAAAAAACTATCATGGGGTTGATATTGAGAAAATTATTTGGGTTGAGGATGACGAAGACTTTTTTTTAAAAGGTGTTAATTACCCCAAGGATTCTCGATTTACAATTGAAAAGGTTTCAAAATTTACTGGTTTGGATACGGCAGGAACAAACCCGCAAACTGTTGATGCATTAGACGAAGGGCTTCTGGATGCTTTTTTTGCCCCTGCTGCTGGCCCCCCGCTTACTGAGAAAACTGAACGTTTATTTCGTGACCCTTATCCAATGTTACAAAAGTGGCTAGATGTTGGTGGTATCATGCCCATTAATACCTTGGTAACCATTAAACAGGAAACAGTAAAGAAACACCCTGACCTGCCACAACAGTTGTTTGATGCGTTAAAAACAGCAAGGCAACGATATCACCAAGAAGATGCCTTAAAAGATAGTCACTTGGGTATTGAAACGGAGTTTTTGTTTAAAAATAAACTCTTTCCAGACCAGTATGGCCTAGAAGCTAATTTGCAGCCTATCGAAGAGATGATAAGGGCGTGTTACGACCAAGGGGTTATTACGCGTAAATATTCTCCTGAAGATTTGTTTGTAACAGTCTCTTGATTGCGAAAATATAAAATTATATAGATTTTTGGAGAATCAAATGAAAGAGCTAAGCAGTGGAAAGGTTGTTTTATCAACGCATATTTCAAAAAATATTTTACTGATTAGAATAAAGCACTTAGAGCCAGATCAGGTTGAGTTTAAAGCGGGGCAATACTTGGCTATTAGTCGCCCAGATACGGATAAGTCGTCCTACTACTCGATTGCCTCGTCGCCTAATAGAAAAAATGAAATAGAGCTGTTGGTACAAGAAGGCCAACCTGGGTCTGGGTCTTCTTATATGTTTTCTTTAAAAGAGGGCGATGACGTCAAGTTTAAGATGCCAATGGGGAAGGCATACCTTCGAGAGAATTCTGAGCAAAACATTATTTTTGTCGCCGGTGCATCTGGTGCAAGCTACATCCGCTCAATGATCCATTTCCTTGATGAAACGGATCAAATCGATCAACGCGAAATACATTATTTTTTAGGGTGTCGTGAAGAAGATGAACTGTTGGAATCCGACTATATGCATTCGTTAGCTGAGGAATATACAAACTTTCATTATCATCCCGCTTTATCTCATCAAGAAGATTGGGGTGGGCATACTGGCCTAGTCACTGACATTGTTGAACAAGTCATGCCAAAAGACATGTCACAATGGGAGGCCTATTCTGCGGGCTCACCCGCAATGGTAGAAGCGGTTGCTAACACACTCATTAGCAATCACAACCTAGATCCAACATCATTCTATTCAGACCTATATACACCGCCTAGTTAACAGGCTTTCTTGCAAGCTATATTGTCATTATCTGTGTGACTTGACTTAAGCAGTAAGGCTAAGTCAACGTCAACGTGGCTTAATTTTGTATATACATTAATACTTATGAAAGAAATTGTTGTTGGTATACCCGGTGTGGTTCTTTGTAGCCTTGTGGGCTTTGTGGCATTACGGTCATCAGCGTACATTCCATTAGGCGCGATTACCTTAGCGATTATACTTGGCATTATTGTTGGTAACAGTCTGAGTATCAGCGACCACTTTAAATCAGGTATTAACTACAGTGAGAAATACTTGCTGTCCATTGCCATTGCGCTATTAGGTGTTCAACTAAATTTTTCAATTTTACAAGAATTAGGCTATACGACCATTTTAATGATTGTGTTTACAATGGGCGTTACTATTTTTTCATCTTTGATATTTGCAAAGTGGTGTGGGTTTGATAACCGGTTTGCATTGCTGCTTGGCTTAGGGAATGGTATTTGCGGTAGTTCAGCGATTGCTGCTACTAAAGATATAGTGGGTGCGAATGATGAGCAAGTTGGCTTATCCATTGCCATCGTAAATTTCTTAGGAACGATTGGTATATTTCTCCTGCCATTTATTAGCCACTATCTATTAAATTTATCTGACTTAAATGCAGGTGTTTTGATTGGTAATACATTACAAGCAGTGGGGCAAGTTTTAGCAGCGGGGTTCTCAGTAAGTCAGCCAACCGGTGAGGCGGCAACTATTGTCAAAATGGTAAGAATCTTATTGCTTGCTCCGGTGATTCTTACACTGATTTTTGTGTTCTCAAGAGTAAATATGAAAACAAATGAGGATATAAAAATTGCTTATAGAATCCCTTTATTTGTTATTGGCTTTTTTAGTTTCTCACTCATTCAAACATTTGGCCTGCTTAATCAAGAGCAAGTTAATGTTGTCAGTAAAATGAGCTATTACGCACTTATTGTGGCAATGTCAGGAATTGGTTTAAAAATTGCGTTCGATGGGATTGTTAAAAATGGCAAAAAAGCATTACTCGTAGCCAGTATGATTTTTGGTTTACAGATAATAATGAGTAGCGGTTTAGTTCTTGTTTTTTTGAGATAAAGTGTGACCTCCCCTAAAAATCAAGGTGTATAAAAATTACATTTATTTGTCATAATATGACTTGCATCCTATTTTAGTTAGTTGAATAATCGCCGGTATGAAACCTTCAAAGACATTACGTAAGAAAAATAAAATATTTGACGTTGCTTTAACGTTGTTTTCAATGTACGGATTCAAAGGAGTCACTATGAGGCAAATAGCGACTAAATCATCTGTTAGTCTCGGTTCTTTATATACGCACTATAAATCTAAGGCGGAATTGTATGACAGAGTTCTAGATAATGCTTATCTTGGGCACTCGAAGGCGTGGCGCATGAACTATGATCCTGATGAAGCATTAGAGAGTAAAATTTATCGATTTATAAATAATTTTTGCCATTTTATGAATGATAACCTTGGAGTGGCAAAGCTCCTTAAGCGTGAGCAAATGGATGCCGACCCTAAGCGTATTAAGAAACTCGCTGAACTGGTATTATCTGAAGAATATAATAACTTAAAAGATCTGGTGAAGGAGGCTAACCCTAAATGTGACGCGGATGTAACGACCGTTCTGATTTTTGGGATGGCGCTAAATTATTATGAAACAATGGAATTTAGAAAATATTTTCCTGATTATGATGATTCAAATAACAATCCAGATTTTATTGCAAAACAAATATTTAAGATGACAATAGCAGGCCTTAATGAGGAGGTAAAGTAGTTAGTGCTTCCACATATCCTAATGTTTTCTATAATATTTATTAAGTCAATCCCCCCCCCCTTCAGGTTTTGCTCTCTCAAATGAGATAGACGGCTTATTGTGCTCACCTTTATTTCATGAGATGAATAATATCACCTCTAATTAGGTGGCCAAATTAACTATGCCACTACATGGGCAATGGATTTCGTATCAGATCAACTGAGTAGTGGCAGGCGCTTTAGGGTACTGAATATTGTCGATGTTTATACGAAAGAGATGATTGGTCAGCTAACAGCTATTTCAATATCAGGCCATCAGGTCACTAGAAGAAGCACGATCAGAAATCGATCAATGGAGGGACCATTACAACAATGTCAGGCCACATAGTTCACTCGGTTATATACCACCGGTTGACTTTGCTAATAAAGCAGCATAATCTATGAAAATCTCATCCAAGCAATGGTTCTAATGGCGGGGAAAGGTCATATTTTTGGTTTACTTTTTTTAGAGAGTTATTAATACTCTTTGAATCCCATATGAACAAATGTTCAGTTTTGATTGTCATTAAAATATAATGATGATAAGGTTTAATTGTATTCGATGAAGAAACTAAGTTAATCACTAGTAGTAGAGTGAACAAAACATCTAATTAACATATTAAGAGGACATATGAATTCAAATGAATTAACACCATCTAATCTAGGGTATTTCGTCTTTGAATCAAGCAATTTGCCTGAGTGGGAGATTTTTTTAAGAGACCTTGTTGGGATGCAAGTAAGTGATAAAAGTACTGATGAACAGTTGGTCTTCCGTATGGATCGCCAAGAGCAAAGGGTGGTCATAGAAAAAGGTGATGGTGCTGATTTGTCAGCAATTGGCTGGGAGTTTGCTTCAGATGAAGCGCTTAATGAGATGGTTGAACATATAAAAGAAAAGAATATTGACATTGTTGAAGCCGATCAAGCGTTTTGTGAAGGTAGGGCGGTTAAAAAAGCTTTTATATGTACTGATCCTGATGGTGTGAACCACGAGTTATATTTTGCGGCATCAATTATCCCTATGAATGATTCATTTAAATCATCTGTTATGAAAGGGGGGTTTTTGGCTGATAATATCGGGGCTGGCCATTATGTGGCGAATGCAAAGGATGTTGAGAAAAGCCTGGATTTTTATAGAAAGGTTTTATGTATGCGGTTAAGTGATTTTATTACTGGGGAAGTGGCTTCCGGTGGGCCTGTCCTAGAGGCTACTTTTATGCATACAAAGACAGGAAGGCATCACTCGGTTGCCTGTGCAAGCATCCCGATCCCGAAGAAGTTACATCACTTTATGCTTCAATATGAAGACATGAATGATGTTGGGTTGGCATATGAACGTTGTAAAGATGCTGGAATTCCATTCTTTATGGGTCTTGGTCACCACCCCAATGATCAAATGTTTTCTTTCTATGTTCAAACACCAGATGGTTTTGGTTTGGAGATAGGCTGGGGTGGAATAATAATAGAAGAGAATAAATGGGAAGTTAAAACCTACTCTCAGCTTAGCGATTGGGGGCATGAGCAACCATAGATTATGGTTATAAAAAATAATTCTCTTTAAATAAAGGGGCCTGCTTTTTATATGTAATTGACTTTATTTTTTTGTGAACATTTGTTCATAAACATGTTGACTAGAGAATTAGTATTGAATTATATTAAGCTCAGAATTAAAAGATTGACAATTAGGATGGAGAATAAATTGACAGAGCAAAATAGAGTTATTGATGACTTGAATTGGAGTGATTCGACAAAGGTACCATTTCAAGTTTACACAGATGAAAGCATATATATATAAGCTTGAACAAGAAAATATTTTTCGTGGAGAAACGTGGAGTTTTGTTGCTCTGGAATCTGAGTTAAAAGAAGCATTTACCTATAAATCAACTTTCGTTGGTGATGTGCCTGTTGTTGTGACGCGTGATGATAAAGGGGGGTTCCATACATGGGTTAATCGTTGTTCTCACCGAGGCGCTGAAGTGTGTAGAGAGCGTCACGGCAAATCCGAAGATGGAACATTTACCTGTGTTTATCATCAATGGGCTTTTGATGCTTCAGGCGATTGTGTTGGTGTACCTTTCCGTAGAGGGCACCAAGGGAAAGGTGGTTTTCCTAAAGATTTTAAGCCCAGTGATCAGCCGTTACAAAAATTAAAGGTTGAAACATTGGGTGGCGTTATTTTTGCCAGTTTTGCACATGATGGGCCGACACTTGAAGAATATTTAGGACCAGAAATGGTCAAAATGATGAAAAGAGTGTTATGTAAACCGATTGAGTACTTAGGTGTCACGCGCCAATACATAAATGCTAATTGGAAGCTATACACGGAAAATACAAAAGACCCTTACCATGCCAGTTTGCTTCATCTTTTTCATGCAACATTTGGAGTATACCGGTCAACAATGGGCGGTGGTTCGCAACCAGGCGGACCATTGGGTATGCATAGCTTGCTGAGTGCGTTTACCATTGAAAATGAAGATAAAGCAGAATACGAAAAGGGTGATTTACGAAGTTATGATACCGGAGTGCATCTAGCCGATACGTCTGTTTTAGAGGTCACACCTGAGCTAGAGCCTGTTTTTACCAACCATATTCAATCGATTTTTCCCTCGATGGTATTGCAACAAATTCACAACACATTAGCTGTTCGTCAGATTTTGCCGAAGGGTGTTGATCGGTTTGAGTTGATATTCCATTTTTTTGGCTATGAGGATGATACGCCTGAGTTAAGAGCACAAAGAGTTAGGCAAATGAACTTAGTTGGCCCTGCCGGCTATATTTCTATGGAAGATGGAGAGGCGACGGAATTAGTGCAAAATGCAATAAAAGGGGATCCTGCACATCACTCGCTTATGGCGATGGGGGACGATGAAGATGAGGATACATTATTAACTGAATCGGTACTTCGCGCATATTGGAAAGGTTACCAACGAATTATGGGCTTGACTAAATAGCAATTATTAAAGACTAAATTAAATAGAGGATAAAAGAATGAACGAAGCAGATTTTGAAAAGAAGTATATTGATGTTAATGGCGTTAAAACTTGTTATATAGAACAAGGTGAGGGAGACCCTGTTATCTTGATTCATGGCGGTGGTGCTGGTGCCAATAGTTACGGTAATTGGTTTGGAAGCCTGCCACTGTTTGCTAAAAAGTTTAGAGCGATTGCTATTGATATGATTGGTTTTGGCCATTCTGAAAGCCCAGCAGCGATTGGTGCAGACTATTCACAAAAAACACGCTATGACCATTTGGCGGGCTTTATTAAAGCGATGGGGTTTGAAAAAGCAACATTGGTTGGCAATTCAATGGGTGGTGCAACGGCTATGGGCGTTGCCGTTGAATATCCAGAACTCGTTGATAAGTTGGTTTTAATGGGAAGTGCCGGTCTCAATACGGAAATATCTGAAGCATTGATGCCAATTCTAAAATACGACTACACCAAAGAAGGTATGGTGAAAATGGTCCAAGCGCTGACCAATGACGATTTTGTTATTACCGACGAGATGATCAATTACCGTCATACCAATTCCATAGACCCTAGCAATAAAGAAGCCTATGGGAATGTAATGGAATGGATTAAATCTCAAGGTGGTTTGTTTTATGAAGATGATTACATTGCGAAAGTGACACAAAAAACGCTTGTAGTAAATGGTAAAAATGATTTAGTGGTTCCATTAAGTCACGCCTTAAAATTCCTAGAATTAATTAATGACTCATGGGGCTATATAGTACCTCATTGTGGGCATTGGGCCATGATTGAGCACCCTGAAGATTTTGCTTCAGCGGTAAGTCAATTTATTGAGTCTCATTAAAACAAAGGAAAGCAGATGTCTAGTATACCCATAACCCTAGAATTAAAGAGTGAAGTAGAAAATTTGCTTAATACTTATGTTCAATGCATTGACGATGATGATCTTGAACATTGGCCAGACTTCTTCACTGAAGAATGTCTGTACCAGATCATTCCTAGAGAAAATCACGAGATAGGTTTACCTACTGCTGTGATGTGGTGTGATAGTCGTGGCATGTTAGAAGACCGCATTACCGCGCTTCGTCATGCAAATATCTATCAAGTGCAATGGTACCGCCATATTATTAGCAATCCTGTTATCACAACAGAAGACGGGGATACCTTTCACGTACAGTCCAACTATGCCGTCTTTAAAACCTGTAATGATGGTGAAAGTACAGTTTATAACGTTGGCCGTTATGTTGATGAAATAGTCCGTGATAATGGTGTGCTTAAATTCAAAAAACGTACTGCTATCTATGATACTCACCGTATCACTACGTTAATGGTTATCCCGATATAAAAACTGAGGTGGCATTTAGTATTAAAATTTAAAGGAAAATATTATGGATCAAAAAGAAAGAGTTTTAGTGAACGAAGAAGTTGTTAAAAAGAGTAAGCAATGGCCGAATTTTATTAGGGCTAAACTAGGCTTCAGAAATCACTGGTATCCGGTTTTATTTGCCGATGAAGTAAAGGAGGGGGAGCCAGTAAAAACCACCTTATGTGGTGAAAACTTATTGGTGAATCGAGTTGATGGGAAAGTGTTTGCAATAAAAGATCAATGTCTTCATCGGGGTGTTGAGCTATCTAAAAAAATAGAGTGTTATACAAAAGATACGATTACGTGTTGGTACCACGCTTGGACTTACCAATGGAAAGATGGCCTGCTATGCGACATTATGACTGACCCTGGTAGCAAAATGATTGGTAAACACAGTTTAAAAACCTATCAAGTGCAAGAAGCAAAAGGTCTCGTGTTTATATTTTTAGGCGATATCGAACCAACAGCCCTTATTGATGACGTGCCTCCTGGGTTTTTAGATGAAGGCCGAGCAATCCGTGGCATGCGACGTGAGGTAGCCTCTAACTGGCGAGTTGCGGCTGAAAATGGGTTTGATTCTACTCATGTTTTTATCCATAAAGACAGCAAGCTAATTAAAGGTAATGAAACCGTTCTCCCGCTTGGCTTTGCGCCTCCAGTAGATGGTGAAGAAGGGGCGTTATGGGAAGTCGTTAATAATGTGACTGGCCCCAAAGGTGTTTACGATAACATTGGCCAGCATGCCATGCCTGTTATGGAAGGCAAAGTTCATGGTGAGACAGTTCTTCGCCCAGTTATTGGCGGCAATAAACGTATTGCGCAGCAAATATCAATTTGGTTGCCAGGCGTACTTAAAGTTGACCCATTTCCTGATCCAACACTGGTTCAATTTGAGTGGTATGTACCGAAGGATGAAAACACCCATTGGTATATTCAAACCTTAGGTCGAGAGGTGGCTAATGCAGCTGAAGAAGAACAGTTTAATACCGAGTTCGATGAAAAGTGGAAAGACTTAGGTCTACACGGTTTTAACGATGATGATATTTGGGCCCGAGAAGCAATGGAAAAGTTCTATAAGGATGATTGGGGCTGGATTAAAGAACAACTGTTTGAATCAGATGGCAACATCATTGCGTGGCGAAAGTTGGCCAGTGAAGCAAACAGAGGTATTCAAACACTTGATGACTTGTAGTTCGGAGTGATCGGCACATGGTTTCAAATGACAGTGTAATGCCTGCCACGGGGAAGCAGGCGTTAGTAAAAGCGATGCCTTTCCAAGTATAGCGGCCCTATCATCGCCCTACATTATTGATTCATTTGCCGCTTACAAAGACAAGGCAAGACCCTGCGAAAAAAAAGCCTATCTCACTGGTCCGCGTCAAGGTGAAAAGGACGATATGTGCCGACTAAGCGACACATTAAGCCCGCAGCAGGTCAAACTGCTCGCGGATTACTATGCAGGGCAGCCGTTTGTTCAGGCAACCCAGCCTTTCGATCCGCAGTTGGCAAAAAGAGGGGCGTCTCTCCACCAATCGCAATGCGCAAAATGTCATGAAGCGGCAGGCAGTATCGCCGATGATGATAGCGGCATATTAGCAGGCCAATGGATGGGTTATATGCAAGAACAGTTTGATGCCTACGCGAGCGGTAAACGGGCGATGCCAGAAAAAATGAAACAGAAAATGGATAAACTAACGGCAGAAGATAGCAAGGCATTAATCCATTACTATGGTAGCTTCCAAGGCCAACCGAGCGAATAATATGTTTAAAAAATTAATCAGTGTTTTACGCTCGCCCAGTACACATTATTCCTTAGGGGCTATTTTAATCGTCGGTGGTTTAGCGGGCATACTGTTTTCGGGTGCCTTTAACTGGTCGGTTGAGAAAAGCAATAGCGAGGCATTTTGTTTGTCTTGTCACGAGATGTCGTGGGTGTACGACGAGTATAAAACATCGGTGCATTACAAAAACACCAGCGGCGTACGCGCAACTTGTTCAGACTGTCACGTGCCTCAAGAATGGACGGCGAAGATGGTGCGTAAGATTAAAGCGACCTTTAAAGAGGTACCACGCAAAATAACCGGCAAAATAAACACCAAAGAAAAGTTTGAAGCGCATCGCTTAGAACTCGCTGAGAGTGTCTGGTCTGCGATGAAAGCAAATGATTCGCAAGAGTGTCGTAGTTGCCACGCATTTGAAACAATGGACATTGATAGTCAGTCAAAAAGTGCCGCTAAAAGGCACAGCGCGGAACGCCGTTTGCAAAAAGGTGAAACCTGCATTGATTGCCACAAAGGTATTGCCCATGCGCTCCCGTCTGTACAAGTCGACCCTTAGTAGTTTTGCTTAACCTTAGCGGCAAATGCTAGGCTAAAACGCGACGTAAAGATTAGTGTTTAATTATGTGTTAGCATTAATTATTAAAAATTAATGGGGGGTGCCATGCAATTAAATCAGGATACACAAGCCTTATTGGCGATGCTACAAGAGGCAGGCGTTAAGCCTTTTCATCAGGGTACGCCAGAAGAAGCTAGGGCAGCAATGACGCAACTGATGGGTTTGGTGCCGGTGGGTGACGAACTGGTAACGCTTAACGAGTATTTACTACCGGATACGGGCGTTACATTACGTGTCACTCGGCCTCAAACAACACCACGGGCGATTATTGTGTATTACCATGGCGGCGGATGGGTGTGTGGTAATGCGAAAGATTATGATTCTTTGGCGCGTGAGCTGGCGACCAAGAGTAACTGCTTAGTGGTGATGGTCGATTACCGACTAGCACCCGAACACGCGTACCCCACGCCCTTAAACGATTGCTGGGACGCTATCAACTGGGTGGATAATAACCGAGCCACACTCGACGCTGAAGGGCTGCCCTTAATTGTTGCGGGTGATAGTAGTGGTGGCAACCTTGCTGCTGTGGTGGCGCAACGTGCAGCCTCAGGCGAACTCGATTTGGCGATGCAAATTCTTGTTTACCCGGTGATGGACTTTGATTTAACCCGGCCTTCGTATAGCAACCCTGATAACCAATTATTGTTAACTACAAACGATATGGTGTGGTTTTGGGATCACTACGCGGGTACTGCAACAGATCGCTTAGACCCGAGTTTATCGCCCTTACGCGGCGAGCTAAACGCGCAACTCGCACCAGCATTAATAATTTCAGCCGAGTACGACGTGCTGCATGATGAAAACCAAGCCTATGCCAGCCAATTAACACAGGCGGGTGCTCAGGTCGAATACCTTAACGTTAAAGGCGAAATTCACGGTTTTATAGGCTTGATGGGTGTGTTAGCGAGCAGCCGTAAAACGCTTGAAAAAATCACATTATTCATTAATAGCCAGCTGTAGTTTTAAACAAAAAAATCAGATCACAGGTGTGATTAAAAAAAAGATTAAGGGCGGTTGAGATGAATCAACAGAATAAAACCCCAAGTAGCCAGCAAGTGGATGCGTTGATTGTTGGTGCCGGATTTGCCGGTTTGTACATGCTGCATTTATTACGCGATAAGCTAGGCCTTAAGGTGGCGACGATTGAGTCTGCTAGTGGTGTTGGCGGCACTTGGTATTGGAATAACTACCCAGGGGCACGGTGTGATATTGCGAGCCACCATTATTCCTTTTCTTTTTCAAAAGAGCTGCAACAAGAATGGGTTTGGTCTGAAAAATATGCCGCGCAAGATGAAATACTACGGTATTTAGAATACGTGGCCAAGCGGTTCGATTTAAGCAAAGACATTCAGTTTAATTGCCGTGTTAAATCCGCTGCTTTTGATGAAAGCAGTGATCGTTGGCTGGTTACCACTGACAGGGGAGAGCGCTATAGCGCCAAATACTTTATTCCGGCGGTTGGCACCCTGTCGTCGGCCAATATTCCTGTGTTTAAAGATCAAGAAAGTTTTCAAGGCGATACTTACTTTACCGGCAACTGGCCTAACGAAGGAGTGGATTTTAAGGGAAAACGGGTAGCGATCATCGGCACTGGTGCGACCGCGATCCAAGTGATTCCAGAGGTGGCAAAACAAGCGGCCCATTTAACGGTTTTTCAACGCACGCCTAATTATGCCGCCCCTTTGCAAAACGAAGTCCTGACTGAAGCAGAAGACCAACAATTAAAAGCCAACTACGATCAGTTGCGTGAGGCGTCATGGAACTCATTCGCTGGCGTTCCCTTTCCTAAATTAAAGGGGTCTGCATTAGACGACACGCAAGAGCAACGGCTGGCGCATTATGAAGAGCTTTGGCAAGACGGTGGTTTTAGCCTGTGGATTGGTAGTTATCAGGATATTTTGTACGATAAGGCGGCTAACGAAACACTCGCAGATTTTATTCGCACTAAAATTCGTCAGCGGGTTCACGACCCAAAAATAGCCGAGATGCTTTGCCCGCCGAAAGGCCAAACCTATGGTACCAAACGGCAACCCTGCGAAACCGGTTACTTTGAAACCTACAATAGAGGCAATGTGACGTTAGTGGATATTAAGCGATCAGCGATTAAAGAATTTACCTCCACCGGCTTAAGAACGTCTGATCAGCATTACGAATTCGATAGCCTGATATACGCCACGGGTTACGATGCCTTTACCGGTTCTTTGTTCAAGATGGACATTACAGGGCGTGGTGGCTTGCCCTTGCAATCACATTGGGCTAAGGGCGCCAGAACCTATCTGGGACTGTCGGCCGCGGGTTTTCCAAATATGTTTACCATTACCGGCCCGCAAAGCCCATCGGTGTTATTTAATATGCCCTTAGCGATTGAAATGCATTGTGAATGGATTGCTGATTGTATTGCCTATATCAATGGGCGTGGCCTAGCAACTATAGAAGCACAAGCTACTAGTGAAGATGATTGGCTGGCTGAGACCAAACAAATCGCCGATGCTACCTTATTACCCGAGGCGAGCTCATGGTATATGGGGGCTAATATTCCCGGTAAGCCACGGGTCTTTTTGGTGTATTTAGGTGGGGGCCAACAATATAAAGAGATTATCGAAAAGGTAGCGGCTGATGATTACTCCGGCTTTCGCCTGAGTTAAACCCAACTATAATAAAATGATTTAATTAGGCGGCAAAACAGCTGCCGAGCCAAACAAACGCTCCCCATAAACCAGGGTGCAAGCGACGAACGCATCTTAGCTTACGGTGTATGCTAGTCGTTTTCCATTAGGGTGTAGAAAACTAAAAACCTAAAGCGGCGCCTATACGTATGGGTAGTATCGAGTACATGTACGATTAACTAGATAAAAGGAAATAAACAGTGTTAAAAGACAATAATTCAGATCGACCATTCGGCAGTTATACAACCGCAAGACGAACGATACTTGATGCGGATATTTGTACATTTGTAAATGTGGGTGGCTTACACGAGCCGTTGTTTATTGATATGGAATATGTAAAAACCGATATGCCCCCTTCGCACCATAAACGTTTTGCACCGGGTCCCTTTTTAATGACCATGGGGATGGGCTTGGTGGCGCCGTTATTAATAACCGTGTTAGAGGATATCGCTAAAACCCAACCGATTGGTTTAATGAAGGGGATGGTTAATGTTAATGCAGCGATTAAATCGCCGGGTTATGCCGGCGATACCATGCAAGTGGAGTTAATTCCGCGTATTAGCAAGATTACTAAAACAGGCAATATTATGCTTGATTTGCAACATATTATGACCAATCAAGACGGCCTGATAGTTATCGACTTTACTGAAACATTAATGCTGGGCCCTGCAGAATAAAAGCATTTTTTATGTTT
>TARA_R110002096_G_scaffold2933_5_pt1 | contig 24396 bp, 25 predicted proteins | sample TARA_R110002096 | Tara Oceans TARA_R110002096 (sample SAMEA4397295) | marine metagenome | biome: Polar Biome; feature: [DCM] deep chlorophyll maximum layer (ENVO:01000326); material: water (ENVO:00002006), including particulate matter (ENVO:01000060) such as... | depth 35 m
TTCTTTGAAATACTTGGTTATTGGGCGAAAATCGTACTGAAATACAGGGCTGTAAATGCGTAGCCTTAAATCTATACCGAGCCAGTCACATTTGTTCGATAAATCTTTTTGGCCACGGTGTAATCAATTTGATTTAACAGCGCCAACAGATCGTTTCAGAATCTTCTTACGTAACAAGTTTCCTGTTGCACTGTAGTGTTCGATCAACAACTTTACTGCGATCTCGCAATCTCTGGCAATAACAGCGTCTGACAATGCTGTATGTTCATCATTAATGGTGCGCTTGGGATAGGCAGACGGTCCAGAAAGATGTCTGTATCGTGTGTTTCGATCATACAATTGATCGCAAAACCTTAATAAAATGCTTGAGCCACACGCACTAAGTAAAGACATGTGGAACTGCTTGTGCAGTTTTTCCCATTGCTCATTGGCGATGAATGAATCTTCAGAAGTTGATCGCGCAACACGCGACAATCGATATGTCGCCAAAATGACATTTTCTTCCCATTCTGTATCGCCATGGGCTATCGACTCTTCCAATGCGCGTTGCTCAATCCATATCCGCGTTTTTAATAGTTCATCAAATTCGCCTGCCGAAACCTCAACAACCCGAAACCCGCGTTGATCATTTCGTGAGACCAGCGCATCCGAAGTCAACAACGAGAGCGCTTCCCTGATAGGCGAAGAACCGACGTTGTACCTCTTACTCAAATCTTCGATCTTTAATTTCAAACCGGGTTCCAACGCACCAGAGATAATATCCTCGCGCATTGCCGAATACGTGAGACTTGTGCGCGACTGTGATTTAGTCCCAGCCGATTTATCAGATTCTGCATCGCTAAGGTCTTTAAAAATCTGATCCATCATTTCCTCTTTAGCATCTATTTATCCATCAACTTTTGGTGGATTTTCTTTTGGAACTTTTGGGTATCGCTTTGCTAACTTACGCACTGCAGTTGACGTTGTGACCGTTCCATTAGCCACGAAGTTTTCGTGGTTTTTCTCAATATCGTCGATGATATATCTATAGTTTGCCATAATACCAAAGGAATTACCAAGCCCAACAGTATTTTTCTGAGCAGCCCAATTAATTTGTTCCAATCGGGCACCGTTGCCAATGTGAAATTTACACACGGGATCAGAAGGCAGTCCTGATTTTGACTTATGTTCACTTAAAAACCATGCAGCCGCCTCCATCAAAGCCTTTTTTTCTTTACCTTCTTCAAGGTCTGAAACCTCACTTGGCAATTGCATGCCCTCACTTACATGACTGCGCATCCAATCACCGAACTTAACAATTGGCGACAACGTAATGAACTCCTTGAGGTTAGGGCAACGTTGCTGGAGGTCAGAAACAACCTGCTTGATCAAAAAATTCCCAAGCTCAACGCCACGCAACCCATCTTGGCAATTTGAAATGGAATAAAACACGGCCGTCGTCGCCAATCTTGGATCAAGTTCGTCGGTTTTATTTGACAATATCGTCCCAATCGAAGTTGGTATTTCAGTGGTCAGAGCAACCTCAACGAAGATCAACGGTTCGTCTTCTAAATTATGATGAAAAAAACCATAGATCATGCGATCAGAAGGCTTTATTCGGCGCGCCAAATCATCCCAACCCGCGATACCATGAACAGCCTCATAGCGAATAATATTTTCTAAGATAGCACCAGTGGCTTGCCAATCAATTTTCTTCAACTGCAAAAAGCCACGGTTAAACCAAGAGGAAAATACATCTTTGAAGGCCGTATCTAACGGTTCCAGGGAAGGATTTTCACGCAACACGGATAATAAATCCGCGCGCATCCGCACAATCGGCAATGTCGAAGCCGGTCGTTGGTTTAATCGTGAAATCAACTTTGCATAACGTGGTGTCGCGCTGATGGCAATTTTTGGCAGCAAATCTGGCGATGGCTTTGCTGCATATTCATCAACCAATAATTTGGTTGCTTGGCTATCACATCCAAACGCATCCACGACGCCCAAAAAGAATTCCGTCTTCTGGGTCAAATCCATTTCAGCATAACTTGTTAAAATTTTATGCGCCGACGCCAACCCCGATGCATTTCCCTTTGTTGAAATCAATTTTTCAGACAGCTCAATCAAACTCTTTGGATTATTTGTATTCGTGTCCGAAGAAACACCCAAAAATGACATTCCACGTACTGCTACGGAGCCTAAAAAATCATTAATTGGTGTGTTCTTTGTCATTTCTCAATCTTTCTAAAGTGAAATCAGAAGCCGCTAAGAGCGTGCAATTGCTGTTACGATATTGCCAAACTCATCGTTCGTCAAAACGTCTCGCTTAGCAATACCGGCCTGCTTAACCTCGTTTAGGATAAGAGAGATTTTGTCGTCTGGCAGTTCGCCCATGCCAAGTTCACCCATCTTATAAATGATGGATGCTTTGCCCGATTTTTTACCCAACACAACCTCACCGGATTTACCTGTCAGGGATGGATGTGTTCCAAACATAACAAGTGGATCGTTCATTACAAAATTAATCCCAATACCGGACTCGCGAATAAAGTTACCATGCCCTAAAACAGGTTTGTTGCGTGCGATTGGTATGTTTGAACGTTCCGCAATCAATGCGCCCAACTCTGGAATTTTGTCCAACTTGTAGTTTGTGTCATAGCCATACAGAACATGAAGTCCCATCATCAGCTCTTCTAATGCGGCATTACCAGTACGTTCACCCAAACCATTCGCGCAACTGTGTACACATTCAGCACCAGCGGTAACCGCAGCCAATTCCGTTGCAACACCCATACCAAAATCATTATGCGTATGAATTTCAATCGGTAGGCCAGTCATTTCCTTCACCCAGCGAACCATATATTTGATGGCTTCAGGCGTCGCACAACCCATTGTGTCAACAATGCCAATTGAATCAGGTGGAGAGTTGTCCATGATACCTTTGCAAAGATTGCTTAGATCATCAGGGCGCGCACGTGTTGTGTCGTATGGGAAAAACAAGGCATGAAGCCCGTTTTCCTTAGCATAATTAATTACAGGGACAGTTTTTTCCAGAACATCGCGCCAAGTCCACCCAAATTGTGTTGTTAATTTTGGATATCCAATGGGAACCTCGATAACGACACCGTCAGCACCACATTCCAGTGCCATATCGATGTCTGTTTTCATCGCGCGCGCAAAGGTAAATATCTTGGATTTCAAACCCAGTTTTGATATCTCGGAGATTGCTTTGGCATCTTGGGGTGATACGGCTGGCATTCCCGCTTCGATACGATCGACACCTAATTCATCCAGCTTTTGCGCAATTGCAATTTTATCATCGATTGAAAACACAACACCAGGTGTTTGCTCTCCGTCGCGCAAAGTAGCATCGTGGATTTCCACTTTGGCAGGCAGCTCTAATTCTTTGCGTACTGAAGGTTCAAAATTGTATGGGCTGACCCACCATTTTCCGTCTTCAAAATAATTTTCTCGCATACTATTTCCTTTCTAGGGAGGTAATTTAGGAACTCTCGGGGACCAAAACAAAGTTAAAATCAACTTTGAAGTATGGCTGCGTAACGTTGCGCCCCACTGCCAAGTCATCAGGCAGCGCATCCAAATCGGAATTCGCTTTGTATTCCATGATTAAATCTTCGCGTACGCCAAACACCGCATCCCGATCCAAATATTCATCATCAGATGGGAATACTTCGGTTACCAATGAACGGTACCCGTCGGCGACAACAATAAAATGCAGATGAGAGGGTCGCCATGCATCGCGCCCTGTTGCACGCAACAAATCACCAACTGGGCCGTCATCTGGAATTTTATAGGGCGATGGGCGCACAGTTGTTAATGCGTATCGCCCATCGTTACCAACTTTCATCGAACAGCGAAGATTATATTCATCCTGCGCTTCGTCTTGATTGGAATACAAACCATTATCAGCCGTTTGCCACAGCTCGATAACAGCGTTTGGAATTGGCTTACCATCGGTATCTTGAACATGGCCCTCAATCACAACGGTCGCACCTTCGTTGTTGCGTTTCAGATCCCCGCCAACAGGCAGTTCAGGTGCGCCCAAAATGTGAAACGGGCCTAAAACGGATGAAGACGTACCATCGTGCTGTGATCCCAACATATCAACCAGTGTCGACATGCCCGTTGTGTCAGAAATCAAAACGAACTCATTCCGTTCGCTATCGCTGATTTCGCCAGCTTTCGTTAAAAATTTAATTCCAGTCAGCCACTCTTTGTGTGTAAGCTCGGTCTCTTTGGCAAAAGCATGCAAATGCTCAACCATGCTCTTGAGCACAAAAAGCGTACGTTCATCCGTGTCTTTGCTGCAGTAACCTAAGAAGGCCTGGGTAATTGTTTCTATTGTGACATCTTTCATGGGATACCTTCTTAGTTAAATAAAAGGACGGTGGATAAGCTTGGGACATTGATCAGCAGGATCAAAACCAAAAGCATGATGAATGCGAAAGGAAGTGCCCCAAGGAACACGTCTTTCAATGATATTCTAGGGTCGTTCAGTGATGCTTTAATAACAAAACACGAGATGCCCAGCGGTGGTGTTAGCAAACCAATCTCGGCACCAATAACAGTAACGATACCAAACCAAACAAGGCTCAAATTCATACCTTCAATCAAGGTAACAAACAGCGGTACGACGATCAAAATTATGGATGCTGTATCCAGCAACGTGCCCAAAACCAACATCAAGACAACGTAGATCAACATGATCTGTCCAAAGGACAAATCATAAGTTTGCAAAACTTCTTCCAATTGATTTGGCAGGCCTGCAAAACCAAGCATCCTGCTGTAAAACGAAGCCATAGTAATCAAAAACAGAATAGAAGCCGTGATATAACCAGTTTCAACTAATGTGCTCCAAAAGTCGCTCTTGCTAATCTCGCCTTTGGCGATGGCATAAATCAATGCTAAAATCGCGCCAACTGCGCCTGCTTCGACGGGCGTCAGCCAACCAGTATAGATCCCCCCCAAAACCATCACGATCAAAATCAAGGTCGGAATTGTTTTATTCAACGACTCTTTTAACGCCAGTGGCGGGCGCGACAAATCCTTGCTTTCGACGCCGATAAAGCTCGGCCAAAAGCGTCCCATCAGCAAGATGGCAATGACATAAGCCAAGGTCAAAATCAGCCCAGGAACAATTCCAGCCAAAAACATTTCACCGACCGATTGCTCGGCCACGAACGCGTAAATAATCAACATCGCGCTTGGTGGAATGATCATGCCTAGTACGGACGACCCCGCGACCACACCCACAGCAAAACGTGGGTTGTAATTCAACCGTAACATTTCAGGCACCGAAATTTTCGTAAACACCGATGCCGATGCAATCGACGACCCAGTAACTGCCGCAAAAACGGCATTTGCCCCAACAGTCGCCATGCCAACACCGCCGGTTATTTTGCGAAACACGGAACTCATGACTTCGTATATATCGCGCCCCATCCCCGCCTTAGAGACAAGCAAGCCCATCAATGTGAACAGTGGGATTGTTGCAAATTCATATTCCGTAACACCGTCGCTGGCTGCAACTTTCAGAAAATTTAACGCAAGCACTGATTTACCCGAAATGAACCAGACGGTCATAAACGAAACCAACCCCAAGGCAATCGGGATATAGACACCAAGGTAAACCAGAACGACAATCAACCCAACAGAGATTGCACCAATTTCAACGGGACTCATGGGGTGTTCACCTTTTTTACAATGGTAAGAGCGTCACTTGTTGCAACCGCTTTTACGAAAAATATTATGGCAGCAAAGCTGACGCCGAAAAACATAACCAAACGCGCAGGCCACCACGGTGCCTTAAGGATGCCGGGCGTTCCGAAATAGTCACAACGATCCATCGCGTTCATAAAGTCAGTATAAAGATTGCCTGTCACGACACGGCCAAATTCCGGTGGTTCGAAAAATGCGCAACTCTCGAATGCATCAACAAATTCAGGCCAAACGGTCCATGCAATCATGACCATAAACACACAAGAGATTGCGTCAATGAACCGCTCCAACGCACGGCCAATTGAGGGTTTTCTATGCTTTAAAACCAATAACATACCATCTGAACGTGTTAATCTGCCTGTTCGCACGACATCGGGAAGTTGTAAGAAAACTATTAATATCATTGAAAACACAACGACTTCGACAACACCCCGAAATGGTGCATTAAAAACACCGCGCGAAACAACGTCGAAATTCATTGTCAAAACAAGCATCAGTAAAACCAACGCACCCGCAATATTTGCAAGCACGGCAACCGCCACAATGAAGCGATAAAGTCTTTTAAGCATCATGGCGGTCACCCTTTTAAACATTAGCCTATTTAGGCATTTCCGCAGCCCAGTCGCGAATAGGCGTCATACCGGCAGCCTTCAATTTGTCCATATAAGCAATCAGCATTTCAGAACCTGGCGCGCCTTTTTCGTCCAAAGATTTCGCCCAATCCAATGCAATATTTGGCATTGAATTTGCCCAAGCAGCACGTTCAACATCGGACATTTGTACAACCGTCCCGCCGCCATCTTTATATGCTTCCAAGGATGCTTCTGCGCGATCCATTGCGATGGCCGCGATATGATCACGGTACTCAACGGCAACCGCTTTCAAAACGTTTTGCACCTCTGCGGGTAGCTTTTTCCAAACATCTGCATTTATGGTTACAGTTTTAGAGTTTACTGCGCCCAAGTCCGCTTTCAACATGTACGGAGCAACCTCTGCAATTTTGAACGTTTTTGCTGCTTCTGGCCACAACATTGCCGCGTCGGTCAAACCCGTTTGAACCATATTATAAAACTTTGGCAAACCACCGCGTACACCTGCAGCACCTTCAATACCTTCAAGGTAACGCAAGTTATATCCAGCGCCTGCGACCTTCTTACCTTCAAGATCTTTTAGGTTTGCAATCGGCGTTTTTGAGAATAACTGATATGTGTCCAAGACAACACCTGTGGCCAAATAGACTTGGTTTTCAGCTGCAAGTTCGGCGCTCATTTGCGGGAACTCTTTCGCAATTTCATCGACTGCTTTTGCCACAATACGTGCATCAGCAGATACAAACGGTGTTACCGCCGAAATACCTTGGCTTGGCAAAGCAGAGTTATGAAAAATCGTCGTTACGATTCCGATATCCCCAAGGCCCAGTTTGATGCCCTCTAAAACACCACGTGGCTTAACAATGGAACCACCATATGCCTCTTGCCACTCAATTTTATAATTGCCAGTTTTGGCCAATTCTTCGTTGACACGCGGAATGAAAAACTCAGAAAATTGCTGTACCCACATTGCTTTCTTTGGGTATCCGTCGATTGCGATCATACTGATCTTTTCTTGGGCAACCGCTTGGGTTGCCACTATTGGAACTAACGCCAATGCAGTTGCGGCGCTTAACATCCATCTTTTATATAGTTTCATGTCTTTCTCCTCCAAGTTTGACAATTAGGCGTGTTTCCACACCTCGATAATTTCAGTGCCCGCTGAGCGGAATAATTTTGCTAATGGACAATACTTGGCCACATCAACAGCAACGCGTTGCAAATCACTTTCTGACGCAGATCCATCAGATATGATTGTCAATTTAATGCGTTCAAACGGCACGTCGATCTCCTCAGTCAACGTAACCCCACGACGATCAAAATCAGCGACCGCAGCTATATGTAGATTTCCAATATCGACGCCAAGTTTATCGGCACATTTATGGCCAATCACATTAGTACACCCAATTAACGCGCTCAGCGCAGTATCGGTCGGCGTAAACCCAAGGTTCGTACCGCCCCGCTCTGTTGGTTCATCAATTATCTGAACCAAGTCGCGTACTTCGACGTTGACCAATGCATGAGATTTACAATCAGCCTGAGCCCGAAGTTTAACTGTTGTTTTCAACTTCATCACAACACTTCACAAACATCGTCAAAATCAAACCGCGGCAATCGTTGGAACAGTGCAGTTTCGTCGCCGTAGCCTAGATTGCATAGGAAATTTGATTTCAATGTCGTCCCTGCGAAAAATTCTGCGTCAATTACCGCATTATCGAACCCCGAAATCGGACCAACGTCCAACCCCAATGCCCGCGCAGCAATCATAAAATACGCACCTTGAAGGGTGCTATTACGGTAAGCAGTGTCTTTTGCGTGTTCGGGTTTCTCCGAGAAGTGTCCCCGGCGATCTTCATGTGGGAATAGACGTAGCAATTCGCGCCAAAACTCAGTGTCATATGCCAAAATTGCAGTGACGGGTGCAGACATCACTTTGGGCACATTTGCAGGTTTCAAGGATTTAGCAATTCTTTGCTTCGCTCCCTCATCCACCACAAAAGTAATACGGATCGGACAACAATTCATACTGGTTGATCCCATTTTCATAATATCGAAAATTTTAACCAACAACGCTTTTGGTACAGGCCGATCTTGCCATGCATAGTGTGAGCGCGCTTTGGTTAAGATCAAATCCAGACTATCTTTGTCCAGTTGCGTAATTTTACCTCGCAAGTCTTGGATATCTTTTTGCGCCGAAGCGCGAACGTCATCGAAAGACTTTTCACTATCCATAAACATTAGATTCCTGCTCTACGTGAACTCAACGGCGATTCACTTCCATGACCAAATAAACTAGATTTTCACAATAAGTCAAATAATATCGATTTTAATTTGCAATTATTTTGTTTACATATACCTTCAACCAGAAAAGGAGACATATATGCCCAAATGGACCGATTACAAAAATAGTGCCAAAGACCGAGGTGCTCTCGCCCTCGAATTGTATATGGTGCGTTCAATCCCGGGTGATGATGTCACTTTACTTCAACAAACATTACCCGCCCATTTGGAATACCAAGCTAAGATGGAACAAGATGGTAACTTGGTTATGGCGGGCCCATTATCCGACCCTTCTGGTGAAAATATGTTTGGCGAAGGTTTAATCATCTATCGCGCGGCATCACTCGAAGAGGCGCACGAATTTGCAAACGCAGATCCTATGCATGCTACAAATGCCCGAAGTTATGAAATTCGTCGCTGGTTGATCAACGAAGGCGGTTTAACTGTAAATGTAAAGTTATCGCAACAAACCGTTTCTCTGAGCTAAGTCCTAAAAAATAGCGTAGAAACCAAGACCGCGCACGTAAAAGCAGCAAAACACAACACTGCATATCTCCCGTTCCAGCGCCATGTTAGGGTCGTTGACGGAATGTTGGTTATACCTGATATCAATAAGCTGGCGGACGCGTTGGGAGACGCTAACATACTCAACGCCCAGCCAATACCAAGTGAAAAGAAGATCAAATTGGGGTTGGCTGGCGGTATTTGAAATTGGCTCAGGACAGAGCCCAGAAAAACGACTGACAAGATCGGGCTTAGGGCAATCTGACCAAATAAAGTAATGACGATGGGTAAACTGATCAGCAACAACCAATCAGGTATATTTTGCGCTTCAAGAACTTGCGATAAAGTATCGACGGGGGCGATCTTGGATGCGGCTATACCGATAAATCCAGCGAGCCCTAATGTCATCGCACTGTGTCCCAGTCCCGTTGCGCTTTGTCTTAACATTGACGCAATGCTTGCGCCGGCATTCATAAGCGACCTTTGAGGCTGCCCTTCATAATCCTGCTCAAAAAACCAAACCGCAATAACTGCGGGAACGACTGCCATCAGGCCAAGTACTAGTCGCACATCGAATGCATAAGCTATAATTATAGTTGGGCCGAGAATCATTGTACAAACAATAGAAAACAGTATCGCCGCCACTTTTGGAAAGTGTTTAGTTTCGACCAAAGAACCAATAGGCGCGTTGCGCCATCGCGCTCTATCTTCCAAGCGGCCAATGTAAATCATCACAAATGTCGCCACAATTCCAATAGGAATTGTTACGCGTACATCAGCATCCGGAATTGTTGTAAACAAAACCACCTGTGCCAAAGATGTTGGCGACCACAATACCATCCAAGTAAACCCGCGGATCAACGCTGAAATCTGCTGTTGCTCCGAATTTTCGGCGGCAATTGTATTTGCGAGAGATGCGTCCGCTTTTGGCTTTGCACCGCGTTGTATCATAGGTGACAATAGGCTGATGGCACCAAAATTTAACAGAATTCCGGTAATATGCCCTCCAAAAGCGAGTGTATAATATCGCCGTCCTTTTGGTTGGCTTGCTAAATAGACACCTAGTGTCTGAACAGAAACTGATCGTTGTGCCGCCTCTTTTAGTAGCGTCACTAAATATATGAAGGCGGCAAAAAAGGATGCCCGATCAAGTGCAAGAATCAGGTCAGCTTTCCCTTTTTCCATTTGAAACAATACGATCGTTAAACTCAAAGCAAACCAAACCAAGATCCACTCACGTATTTTGAATAATGGCACCATGAATATGCACAAAACAATCAGCGCAAATCTTGCGGCTAACTGGGCGACATAAACATTGCTAAATTGGAAAAGGGTTTGCGAAAATGCCAAAATTATCAGGATAATAGCTGTCCCAATTTGCCACTTTTGACTCTTAACTTTTTTTTCCATCTTCACATTCCTTGGATGGCTGGTAGGCTTTGAGCATCATGCAACTTTACGCTCATCTTTACGAACAAACTTTACAACAAGGCGACTACTTTGATCCGCCACAAGGCCAAACAGCAATTTGGGTGAAAAGCGGCGCGTTGAGTGATGGTGTGAAGCACTGGATTGCAGGGGATGGTTTCTATTCCACATCTCTTAGCATGACGAGCACCAGTCCCAGTAGCACAGTTTTGTGTTTCAACTTTCACGTTAGTGCCAACGGGTTGCACAGCGGGAAAACTCTTTTGAAATCCAAATGCAATTGGCCTGATATCACCTGCATCTTGCGGTTGGACAGTGTTACATTTCCAAAGGACGCGATTGCCTACAGGCATGTTCATGCGGGCGCCGGCATACGATATTTGATTCGTGGGGGCTTGGAAATAAAGTCCGATCATGGTGCCGATTATATGAAAAATGGGAATGCCTGGTTCGAAGATGCAAACTCTCCCGTCAAAGCAACCGCTTCAGCCACACAATCTTCACAGTTCATCCGCGCGATGCTTTTACCAGTAGAATATGAAGGTAAGCCTACCATTAAGTTCCTAAACCCCGAAGACATCGACAAACCCAAAGAACAAACCAATCATCGCTTCTTTGATCAACGGGTCACGCTGTGAACTTATTTATCAGACAAGTAAGACCGCTGCCAATCAGGATCTATTTCTGCAGGTTCTGATTTAAAGCCAGCATGCTTAATCCCTAATATTGCGCAATATTCATCCTTTTCTGAGGTGTCACCAGTTACGCCAACTGCGCCGATGGTTGTACCACCTTCTGTCTCGATTAAGACACCGCCTGGCACAGGGATTAATCGGCCGTCCGAGGAGGCAGAAAGTGCGTTCTGAAACGTGGGGCGACTCGATAATCGATCACGGATTAAACGACTGGAAATACCCATCCCAAGGGAACCCCATGCTTTGCCAAATGCGACATCGAATCGCATAATACCGGATCCATCCTCGGATTTTACTATAACGATTTGGCCTCCTGCATTCAAAACAACGACGGTCAACGGAAGCAAATCCAGTTCTCGACCGAGGCGCAGAGCCTCATCAGCGATGACGGTTGCAAAACTAAGTGTTAAACTCGTTTGAAGTCTCAATTTATGTCTCCAATTACATCAAACTTGGTAGCCAAGTCACAATCTGTGGGAATGCCAACAACAGCGCAATAGTGATAACGTCAGCAACAAAGAACAAGGCAATGCCACGGAATACATCGCCCAATGGTATGTCGGGGCGAACCCCGTTGACTACAAAGCAATTTAAACCGATCGGTGGCGTTATCAAACAAACCTCTGCCATTTTCACAACAATGATACCAAACCAAATGGAATCGAACCCTAATGCAATGACCGCAGGGTAAACAACGGGTAATGTCAGTAGCAACATACCAATTGCATCCATGAACATTCCCAAGATCGCGTAGGCCAATAATATACAAATCATGATAACCATTGGCGAGGCATCAAGGCTGATGATCCAACCTGTAAACGCTTCGGGTAATCCAGAGAATCCCAGAAACCTAACAAAAATCAAAACGCCCCAAATCAAAGAAAAGATCATAACCGTTAGCTTCGCAGATTCCATCAGCGCGCTTTTTAACGTCGAAAGTTTAGTTCCACGCATAATCGACATCACGAAAACAACGGCCGCACCCAAAGCGCCCGCTTCTGTCGGGGTCGCCCATCCATTATAGATTGCCGACATGATAATCACGACGACAATCAAAATCGGTGAAATACCAGGCAAGGATTTCACGCGATCCGTCCATGTGTATCCCGTTACTGCGGGGCCAGCTTCTGGCTTGTACAAGGCCCAAACAATGATGATACCTGCGTATACCAAGGCAGAAACCGCACCAGGCAAAAAACCAGCAATCAACAACTTACCAACGGATTCTTCAACAATAATGGCGTAGATCACCAAAATCGCTGACGGTGGAATAAGTGTAGCCAACGTTCCACCAGCCGCCACAACACCAGCGGCCAGCCTACGATCGTATCCATATTTCAACATTTCTGGTATGGCCACGCGCGCAAATACTGCCGCAGTCGCAGTCGATGCACCGGATACTGCGGCAAAACCAGCAGTGGCAAAAATCGTCGCAACAGCTAAACCACCAGGCACCCATCCAACCCACTTTCGCGCCGCATCGAACAATTGCTGAGTCATTCCCGCATGAAACGCCAAAAACCCAATAAAAATAAACATCGGTAAGACGCTCAATGCATAAACTGAGGACTTGGAATGCGGAATTGTTCCAGCGATCCCCGCAGCAGGGCCCCACCCCAGCAACTCGACCAAACCCATTAATCCAACCACGGCCGCCGCGAAAACAACACGCACACCAGAAAGAATTAATACAAACATCAGGCCAAGCCCGATCATTCCCACCAAAAACGGGTTTTCAAAACCAATGCCTAAAATCATGGCGTATTCCGATCTCGTGTATTCTCAGTGTCGCTAACAGCCTCACCAAACGCTTCTTTAATTTCGTCTTTTGCAATAGTCTCAACATCCAAAATTTTTGCGATACCAATTGGTTCTAATGTTGGATTGATGAGCATTCGAATTGATCCCATAAGTTGAATAAGTAGGCGAACAAACCAAATAGCAAATGCAAATGGTACCAAGAGCTTAGAGGGCCAAACCGGAAATTCTGCATCAATGGTAGTATCACCCAACTGGTAGGATCGTAAAAAGTGGCCCCAACCGTACCATATTAAAACACCGACGATAAACAGAGCAACAAGTGTGCCAAATATCTCTGCGGTCCAAAGCCACCGCCCCTTTAGCTTTCCAACGAGGATTTCCATGCGAATGTGCGCACCCATCCGTTGGCAATACGCGACCCCTAAAAATGCCATCGAAGCCATTGAGAGTTCGACCAGATCAATATACCCCGAAATCGGGGCGTTCATGACAGTACGTAGGAATATTTGGGAGACTCCAAGAACCATCAGCATGAAAATTGCAAAACCTGCCATCAGGTTCGCAAAATCCTCGATAGGCTGCATCGTTTTATCGATACTGCTCAGTGGCCTCTCGGCCAAATTATTAGGCATATCTGTAGACAAAAGATCGGTCACTTCTAAAAAAATCGGAGAAAAATGCAGGCGATATTAAAACCGCCTGCTGTTAAGACTATTGTGCTTGGGCTTCCGCCGCATATTCCCAGACAGCATCGAACACGCCCTGAGAATCAAACTTATCTTTGTTTGCTTCAATCCATGCATCCCAAACCGGTTTACCCGCGACTTCTTTAAATTGAGCAAGTTGCTCGTCAGAATAGGTGATTTTTTCCATACTGGCTTCAAACTCTGGCAGATTTTTCTCATCGGCAGCCGCGTAGGCGGCCTGCTCAACATCCATTACCAAATCACGGTTTTTCATCAACAATTCTTGATACTGCTCAGGCAGTGCATCAAATGCGGTTTTATTAAAGACCCAACCACATTCTGAAGTACCAGGTGCCAAGTTACTGGTATACCATTCGGCCTCTTCTGAAATTTTAAAAGAAACATGTGCATATGTGAATGGGAACGCAGCTGCATCCAATGCACCACGTTGGAACGCAGTAGACGTTTCACCAGCGGGCAAGGTTTGTTTAACCGAACCCAGTTTTTCCATTGCAGTTCCAAGTCCACCACCGGCGCGAACGCGCAGGCCTTTCCAGCCTTCAAGCGTGGTTGGTGCTGGGCCTTTGCCCAAAATTTCGTATTGTGGCAACAGACCAGATGCATAAGGCATCGCATTCCATTTCGCCATATCAGCAACAATTGCGGGGTGCTCCATCATTTTACCGCGAACATATTTATCAACCTTTGGGTCGCCTAATGGTAAAAACGGCAACGAGAAAACCATCCACGCAGGGTTCTTACCAGGGTGATAGAAATTACAAATTGCGGCTCCTTCGAAGGCATTCAATTTAATGCCGTCTAAGTTTTCACGGTTGCTTGACAACTGTGCCCCATAGAAAATCTTAATTTCGAATTTTCCATCAGTTTCTTCCGAAACGTTCTTAGCCATTTCTTCCATGCCAGCTGAAAGCGCACGTGGATTTCCCCACATAGAAAGCTTCCAAAAAACTTTAGGGCCTTCTACCTGTGCAAATGCAACACTCGATAAACACATCGTCGCCACAACAGCCGCTGAGACCAGTTTCGGTGCACCTTTTAGTTTCATATTATCGTCCTCCCAATCATTGCTTGCTCGCCACGATGGTCAAAGCAAAATTTTTGTATGTAGAGTATTAGCAGAATTTGAAAATAAAAAAACATTTTTTGGCTGTTTTGTAAAAAAAATCGATTTTTAATTGCTTTTTGAAACTCAAACGCTCATCAAACTCAGTCAAATATCAGAAATAAGAGAACCATCTTAATAACAATTGGGAACAGTCAAACTGGGATTCATGGCTTCTTCCTAGTGAGTTGGCATTTTTCAGTTGTCTTTCACATTTGTTTTAATCATCGAATTGAGTCCGAGACGCACCCCCCCCTGCCTGTCCTAGGCAAAGATCGTCGCTCAATCATACTGTATCATTGAATGCTAATGAACGAATCCCATCTGAATGTGCGTCAATTTTTGAGGCACTGGTCAAACCAAATAGGACCATAGTGAGATAACCTAAATTCTATTATTTTCATCTAATTTTGACTTGGATCAAGTCCACGGACAAAGAGCCAAGGTATAGACGCGCATGGAAAAAATCGACCTTTTACGTGCGCATGGACTTTTTGACGCAAAGGTTCCGCGCTATACAAGTTACCCGCCTGCAACTCAATTTGTAAATGGCCTAGGCATTCGTCATCAAAAAAAATGGCTGGCGATGGTTCAGCGTGATGATGAAATTTCGGTTTATATTCATATCCCATTTTGCAAACGGCTCTGTTGGTTTTGTGCCTGCAGTACCCAAGGCACCAAAACATTGCGCCCAGTTGACGCTTACGTCGAGGTTCTCTGTAAAGAAATTGAAACGGTCTCTGAGGCGTTGCCAAAGGGAATCCGGATGGGGCGGTTACATCTAGGTGGCGGGACCCCAACAATACTGTCTCCTAAAACAATGAAGAGGCTTCTGAATTGTGTGTTTGGCCATTTTTCCAAATCAAGCGAATTCGAATTCTCTGTTGAAATTGATCCAACAGAAGCATCCGAAGAATTGCTCAAAACATTGGTTGACCATGGACTAAATCGCGCAAGCCTTGGGGTTCAGGATTTTGCCGAGGATGTGCAACAAGCAATTGGGCGCACGCAATCGTTGGAACAGACAGTTAATGTGATCTCTTTTCTACGCAGTCACGGAATACCCAGTTTAAATCTCGATCTGTTGTATGGTCTTCCTAAGCAAACAGAACAGAGCTTTGCCAAGACAATTCAAGAAGTTCTGTCGATGCGCCCCGATCGATTGGCAATATATGGTTACGCCCATGTTCCATGGGTGTCCAAGCGACAGGTCTTGATCAAAGAAACAGACCTGCCAAATATTGAACAGAGACTACAGTTGGCGCAAAAGGCTCAGACTTCTTTTGTGAACGCTGGTTATGATGCAATTGGTATTGATCATTTTGCATTGCCATCAGATGGATTGGCTAAGGCTGCAAAAGAGGGAACATTGCGTAGGAATTTCCAAGGTTATACCGACGATCCAAGTGATACGTTGATTGGTTTCGGGGCTTCTTCAATTTCTCGATTTAAGATGGGTTTTATTCAAAACGCGCCCGCTACTTCGGCATATCAGGAATGTGTAAAACAGACGGGTTACGCCGGCTACAAGGGTGTTCAAATCAATGATTTGGACGCTGTAAGATCACGGATGATTATGGATTTGATGTGTTACTTCGAATTTCGGTTCGCGGACTTGCATCAAGATTTCCCACAATACAGTGACTTCATCGAAGAAATGTCGGAATCGCTACATCTGAAATTTCCAAACCTTTTCAATAACAAATCGGATAAAATGGTGGTGGAGGATTTTGCAAAACCACTCGTCAGAATTATTGCCGCTCATCTTGACCACCATACCAGCAATTCTAGCGCGCACTCTGTGGCAATTTAAGCTTTGTGTTAAAAACTTGACCAATGCACGCCTCTTGGACTGTTCTTTCTTATGAACCAAATCTAGTACAGTTAACTAATTTGCAACCATTGATTTATGGTTACAAATATTGTTAAGCGCAGCCATGTCATCGAGACACACCCAATTCGTTGACCTGACGTCTGATCCTAACCATATACTACAAGAAAACTTCGAACGGGCACTAGATTATAACCGCTAAACTCAACAAAAACGGCGCGTTAATGACACAAGATGAAGAGCTGCTTGGGCAGCACCGCCACCTTTATTTTGGTCCTTAGGATTGGCACGTATTTCCGCTTGGATGAGAGTTTCAACAGTCAAAATACCATTTCCAATACACAAGCCCTTAAGGCCAAGCATTTGCAAGGCGCGGCTGGAATCATTGCACACTGTTTCATAATGGGTGGTTTCACCACGAATTACACATCCCAAAGCAACAAACCCATCAAATTCAGCAGCGCGTGATGCAATACAAATTGCCGTTGGGATTTCAAGTGCACCGGGCACTTCGGCTATTTCATAGGTCGCGCCAGAATTGGTAATGGCGGTTTTCGCGCCGACCATCAAATTAGCCGTGACATTTTGATAATAAGGAGCCACAACGATCAAGATTTTTGGTTTTGCATCCTCAAAGATTGGCGCTTTTAGGGGCAAATGCACTTCAGGGGTATTCATTTTCAGTCCTTCGTAATGCGGCGTGTGCCAACAATGTTTAAATCATAAGCATCCAAGCCAACCGTTTTAGGCATAGGGCCATCAGTGAGCAGAATAATATCCCGTAGGCCCATATTAGACATGATTTGTGCGCCTACCCCTGTATATCGAAGCGTCCGAGGTGTAACATTTTCATCTAGCGGAATTGCCCAGTGCGGATCGTGGAAAAGGATTAGGACACCACGGCCTTCTACAGCAATGCATTCCATTGCACGCGACAACTCGCCTACAATATCATTACCTATTCCTAGCAGATCTTCCAGTGGGTTCATCGCATGTGTTCGTACCAATATCGGATCAGGAGTCGTAATATCACCCTTGACCATCACCAAATGCTGCGCACCCTGCGTTTGATCTTTAAAGCAACGTAATTGCCAATCGCCACCAAAAGCAGAAACAACTTCTTGGCGCTCAACTTCACTGACCAGATTATCATACCGCAAGCGGTACGCGATCAAATCCGAAATGGTACCTATTTTTAGGTTATGTTTCTGCGCAAATTTTATTAAATCTTGCATACGCGCCATTGAACCATCGTCGTTCATAATCTCACATATTACACCAGATGGGTTCAACCCAGCCAACCGTGACACATCAACGGCGGCTTCGGTGTGCCCAGCACGCACTAAGACACCGCCTTCACGTGCACGTAATGGGAAAACGTGACCAGGTGTTGCAATGTCGTCCGCACCCTGAGCATCATCAATTGCCACTGCAATCGTCTTGGCGCGGTCATGTGCCGAAATTCCTGTGGTTACGCCTTCTCGGGCTTCGATAGATACTGTGAACGCAGTTTCATGGCGTGATGAATTTTTCGCCGCCATCATTGGTAAACCGAGCACATCAAGTCGCGTTTTTTCCAGAGCCAAACAAATCAGTCCACGCCCGTATGTCGCCATAAAGTTTACAGCATCGGGTGTAGCCATTCCTGCAGGAATTACCAAATCCCCTTCGTTTTCTCTATCTTCATGATCAACCAGTATAAACATCTCACCCTCACGGGCACCCTTGATAATTTCCTCAGTCGTTGAAATCACTGAGCTGATGCGTTGATCCAAATTTTCGATATCCATTTTTCGGCCTTTAGTATTTTCTTTTAGACTCTATTCATTTGCATCTGATATAATTATTCAATCAGGGCGATTTTTTGCCCCCGAATACTGGTCTCCGAGGATTAGACAAAAAAAGAAAAGTATCTTTGATCTACATCAAAAAACTCTACACGATTCCAAAACGCATCTCATTTGTCTATTCAAGTGTAGGTTGCGGAAGCCAGCCCTGAAATCACGCATATTTTTGGCGCGATGAGCTGCGTAAAGGTGACAGTAAGTTAGAGATTGCGACGCAAACAAAACGATGCTGGGTTTCATAAAAAACCCATGCCCCCAGCTTGTTTTAACCAAAGTTCCAAACAGCTACCCAAACTTGTGATCAAGGTTAAGTGCCGGTGCTGTCAGTTTTATTCTAACTGGTCTTAAAAAACTTCGGTCACTCAGATTGAAACCAATAGATTAATGGAAAGCAGGTTTCCCTGCTTTCCTAAATCATTTATTTTAATGCTGCGTCTGTAATTTCAGAGGTCCATGCGCCTTCTGGCGCCTTGCTGATCACTGGATCCGAACCACCGTTCAGCAATGACTGCACTGTGCGTTCATAGTCTGCGGCAATCAATGCTCCGTTAGAGCCTGCTGTAAGTTTAGCAACTTCTGACATCATACGACGTTGATGCTTTTCAGTTTGCGCACCGGATGCGTCGTTGTCCAAAACAATATCAGCGGCCTCATTCACATTGTCTTGTGCATACTTCCAGCCCTTCATCGATGCACGAACAAAGCGCACCATCTTATCCTTAAATGCCGCATCCTTTAGGTTTTCACCCAATACATACATGCCATCTTCTAGGGTTGAAACGCCTTCGTCTTCATATTTGAAAACAATCAAATCTTCGGGTGATAGGCCCGCATCAATGATCTGCCAGTATTCATTATAAGTCATTGTAGAGACGCACGCGGCTTGACCTTGAAGAATGGGATCAACGTTAAAGCCCTGTTTCAGCACGGTTACACCGCCCTCAGAGCCATCAGTTTTCAAGCCGAGTTTGCTCATCCAGCTAAGGAATGGGTATTCGTTACCAAAGAACCATACACCAAGCGTTTTGCCTGCAAAATCAGCAGGTGATGAAATGCCGGCGTCTTTGCGACAGGTCAACATCATGCCAGATGATTTAAACGGTTGTGCTATGTTGACCAGATCAAGGCCCTTCTCACGGGACGCCAATGCGGATGGCATCCAATCCAGAACAACATCCGCGCCACCACCAGCAAGAACTTGCGCAGGTGCAATGTCTGGACCGCCTGGTTTGATGGTAACGGTCAAGCCTTCATCTTTGTAAAAGCCTTTGTCCAATGCAACATAATACCCCGCAAATTGCGCTTGGGTTACCCATTTAAGCTGCAGAGTTACGTCACTATCTGCCGTTGCCATCGATGCGCCAAACATCAACGCACCAGCAAGTGCCCCTTTGATCATATTTTTCATTTTTTCTCTCCTAGTTGTTAATTTTCATTTGCGTTGTGATGGGTGCCAGAAGGTTACGGCCTTCTCGATTAGGGCCATCGTCCCATAAAATGCCGACCCAGCAAGAGCCGCCACGGTTATTTCTGCCCAAACCATATCAAGCGCTAAGCGCCCAACTTCGGTTGAGATGCGAAAGCCCATTCCACGAATCGGCGAGCCGAAAAATTCGGCAACTATCGCACCAATAAGGGCCAACGTCGTACAAATCTTAAGCCCGTTAAAAATAAACGGCATGGCCGCTGGCAATCCCAGTTTTAAAAGGCTTTGCCAATACGTCGCCCCGTAAGTTTGCATAAGGTCACGTTGAATACTGTCTTTTGCTTTCAAACCAGCAACGGTGTTCACAAGCATAGGGAAGAAAACCATAATAACGACCACCGCCGCTTTTGATTGCCAATCAAAACCGAACCACATAACCAAAATAGGGGCCATACCAATGATTGGCAACGCGGCCACGAAATTACCCACAGGCAAAAGCCCCCGCGTTAGAAAATCCGACCTGTCCACCGCTATTGCACTCAAAAACGCCGCCGAACAACCGATGAAATAGCCAGACAACGCGCCTTTGACGAACGTCTGCACGAAATCTGTCCACAAAATTGGCAGGCTACTCGCGAACCGTGATGCAATCGCAGATGGCGGTGGTAACAAAATTGGACTGATATCCAAACCACGCACAAAACCTTCCCACAGAACCAAAAGTGAGATGCCAAATAATGCAGGAACAAGCAGTTTTGTTACACGGGTTTGCATCCCATTCGCCAACCGTACATTCAACGACCACATCACGATCCAAAAAATCAATGCGCCAATAACCCACGTCATGATTGCATCCCCATTTTCCGCAGCGTGTATTTTTCGACCATGCCAATCAATGCCACCAAACTGGCCGCAAGGATTGCAGCACCTATTAGCGCGCTCCAAATTTGGATGGTTTGGCCATAATAACTGCCTGCCAACAAACGCGCGCCCAGACCCGCAACAGCACCTGTTGGTAATTCACCAACGATGGCACCGACCAACGATGCAGCGATGCCAATTTTTAGGGACGCAAACAGATATGGCATTGAACTTGGCAAACGGAGCTTCCACAATGATGTGAATTTAGACGCATTCCATGTCCGCATCTGATCCATCTGCATCTGATCCGGTGCACGTAATCCTTTTACCATGCCAACAACCACCGGAAAAAATGATAAATACATCGAAATAATAGCCTTTGGCAGTAATCCAGAAACCCCAACAGCGTTCAGAACCACAATGATCATGGGGGCAATAGCAAGGATCGGAATGGTCTGACTGGTGATCACCCACGGCATGACCGACATATCCATCGCACGACTGTAAACAATCCCGATGGCCAAAACGATGCCAAGGCCCGTGCCAAACGCAAAACCAAGTAGTGTCGCCGACAATGTGATCCAACCATGCCAAATCAAGGATCGTTTTGACGTGATCTTTTTCAGCACCGTCGTTTTATAAATTTCACTGACCACTTGGTGTGGTGCAGGCAGCAATGGTTTATCTTGTGCCATCGTATCCACTACCATTTCAGAAAACGAAATCGTGGTATCAGCCCGTTTTGCCTTGTCATAAGCCCAAGATGAATTCAACCAAACGGCGGCCACATACCAAATTGCGAACAACGTCAAAAGAACTGTTAAAACAGGCCCTGCCCTGTACCAGAATGAGCGCAAACTATTCATCCGCGTGACCTGCATGCAATCCATCGCGCACTTGGGCTGCAATGTCCAAAAACTCTGGGCTATCGCGAATATCCAGTGTGCGATCGCGCGGTAAAGGGCTGTCGATTATATCCGCAATTCGACCAGGACGCGGCGACATCACTACAATCTTTGTGGACAGAAAGACCGCCTCTGGAATGGAATGCGTCACGAAACCAATTGTCTTTTCAGTACGTGCCCACAGCTTTAGCAATTGTTCATTCAGGTGATCGCGAACGATCTCGTCCAACGCACCAAAGGGTTCATCCATCAGCAAAATATCGGCATCGAACGCCAACGCCCGCGCAATACTGGCACGCTGCTGCATGCCACCCGACAGTTGCCACGGGAACTTCTTCTCAAACCCCACCAGCTCAACCAATTCTAACACATGCGCCACACGCTCTGCCTGTTGCGCTTTGGTGTATCCCATAATTTCCAACGGTAATTTGATGTTGCCACCAATTGTACGCCAAGGGTACAGTCCAGCCGCCTGAAATACATAGCCATATGCACGGTTCATCCGTGCCTCGGCTGCTGACATTCCATTGACTTGAATTGTGCCACTGGTGGGGGTTTCCAGATCGGCCATGACGCGCAAAAGCGTTGTTTTCCCACAGCCTGATGGGCCAATAAACGAAACAAACTCACCCTTTTCGATGTCAAGATTGATGCCTTGCAGTGCATGCACAGGCCCATCATTCGTAGAGAATATCAGCGAAAGGTTTTTTGCTGATATAACTGGATTATTCATTTAGATACCTGCCGGAATGTTCAAAGGATCGCGCACAATTGCGCGTGGAGAGTTCAGTGCTTTCCATTGCGTCAACGCCTTGGAAGCTGATGAAAATGCAGGGCGAGGAATAAAGCGACCTCGGCCTGGTTGGGGCTGGCTGTTTTGGCCCCACGCCCAAATCACTTCACCACGGCTCAGCGTGAAACGCGATTGCGCCCTAACCTCAAAACCCTCAAACACGTTGTAATCCAAGACCGAGTGATGATTGCTTGGGCTAATTGTTTTGCTGATCTTTGGATCCCACACAACAATGTCGGCATCGGCACCTTCAACGATCGCCCCCTTCTTGGGATAGATGTTCAGGATTTTTGCCACGTTAGTGGATGTCACAGCAACAAATTCCTCGGGCGTTAAACGCCCCGTTTCCACACCTTCTGTCCACAAAACGGCCAAGCGTTCCTCTAAACCATTCGATCCATTTGGAATGATCCGAAAATCATCCCGCCCTGCCCGTTTTTGTTCGGTGTTAAACGCAGCATGATCCGTGGCAACAACTTGTAATGAACCAGATTGCAAACCGGCCCACAGGCTGTCTTGGTGGTCTTTTGATCTAAACGGTGGGCTCATCACACGGCGCGCCGCGTGATCCCAATCCTTGTTGAAATATTCTGACTCGTCCAATGTCAGGAATTGTATCAAGGGCTCGCCATAGACACGCATACCTTTTTGACGTGCGCGGCGGATTGCTTCGTGTGTTTGCTCACATGATACGTGCACAATGTACAACGGCACACCTGCGGTATCCGCAATCGTAATCGCACGATTTGCCGCTTCCCCTTCCAATTCTGGTGGACGCGAAAAGGCATGGCCTTCAGGGCCTGTGATACCTTGATCAAAATATTTCTGTTGCAACTCTGCGACCAAATCACCGTTTTCAGCGTGCACCATCGGCAACGCGCCCAACTCTCCGCAACGTTTAAAGCTGGCGAACATTTCATCGTCTTCAATCATCAATGCACCCTTGTAGGCCATAAAATGCTTAAAGCTGTTCACCCCCATATCAACGGCATCTTTCATTTCGGAAAAGACGTTTTCGTCCCATCCCGTAATTGCCATGTGGTAACCGATATCGGAACAAATTTGAGGCGCAGATTTGCGGTGCCATTCATTAATTGCATTTTTGATCGACCCATCCGCACCCGGCAGACAGAAATCAACAACCATCGTGGTGCCACCACAGGCCGCCGCCCATGTACCAGACTCGAACGTTTCCGCCGCCGTCGTTCCCATGAATGGCATTTCCAAATGGGTGTGTGGGTCGATACCACCGGGAATAACATACGCTCCCTCGGCATCGATATATTCATCACCAACCAAATCTTGGCCGATCTGTTTGATCACTTCACCCTCAATCAATACATCCGCTTTGTAACTGCGATCAGCCGTACAAACGGTGCCGCCTTTGATAACTTTGGTGTTCATGCTTGATCCCTTATTTGTTGAGTTCGTCCCATGCTGACGCTTGTTGGTTACTACAATACGCAATCATGGAATAGTCATCGCGCCATTCTTGTTTGCATCGCTTAACAATCCTTTGTGCAATGCCTTCTGGCAACCCTTTAACATTATTGCCAATTGCCCTTTGTCCTTCTACCTGTTGACCAGCACAATAAGCCACCATATCCCATTGTATTCCCCATTCACTTACGCAGTTCGAAAATGGATTTTTGAATAGTTCTGGATCATTTTTTTTGGTCAATTTAATAAACGCTATGTGGCCCGCTTTGTTGTTCCTAACGCAATAAGCTTGCATCGAGAAATCTTCCGGCCACTCTTGTTTACAAAGCTCTTTGACTTGCCCCTCTGCCCATGGCAACTCTTGCGCAAGCGTACCACTTGCCATGGCTAGAAAACCAAAAATCAATGGTATAAATAATCTCATCCAACAATCTCCGCCGTTTCAACAACCGCTTGCATCAAAACATCCGCACCTGCCGTTGCCCACTCCTTCGAAATATCCTCTGCC
>TARA_R110002096_G_scaffold303080_1_pt1 | contig 24334 bp, 19 predicted proteins | sample TARA_R110002096 | Tara Oceans TARA_R110002096 (sample SAMEA4397295) | marine metagenome | biome: Polar Biome; feature: [DCM] deep chlorophyll maximum layer (ENVO:01000326); material: water (ENVO:00002006), including particulate matter (ENVO:01000060) such as... | depth 35 m
TGATACAGGTACAAGAAACGGGTCCAGATTTTTTTACTGGGGGTAAATTTGGCCCTGAGGCTGGTATTCTTGGTATTCTCGGAATGTTAATCATTTCGTTCTGGGTGTATATATATCAAAAGAAAATGGAAGGAAAAGTGAGTATTCATCATTCATTTCAAAAAAAATATCTTCTAGAAAGAGAAAGTTTTCACGGAAAAGATGAGCTTGCTTAACAACTTTCGTATATTCAAAAAATCTGAGCCATGTGGCCTAGATATCGATCTTTGAAAATTGAACTATAACGCCAAAAGAAGAAGAGGTGTAACATTGTCTTTTGCAGAATTTGGCCTGAGTCCTGAACTAATGAATGGACTGGCCGATACCAGAATAGAAACCCCAACACCTCTCCAACAATTAGTAGTACCTGTAGCATTACAAGGCAAACATTTACTTGTAAAAACTGAAGCTGCAGACGAAGGAGCTTTTTTGATTCCTATACTACAAACACTGACGACCAATGGAGAGGTTTCCGGCACACGAGTTTTAATATTAACACCATCTATAGAGCGGGCTAGAATTATTGATGAGCGAATTTGGGCTCTGGGCTATCATGCTCAAATAAGTAGCGCTTCTGTTTCCATGAAAGGAGACAAGAAAGAGCAAGAAAATGCCGTTTTAGATGGAGCTCCGGTGATTGTTGCCAATCCCGGGCGGTTAGTTGACATATTGGAAAAAACCAGAGTTGGCTTCAAAAATCTCACTACCATAGTGATTGATGAAGCGCATAACATGGAAAATTTTAACCTAGTTAGTAGGGTGAAGTCTATCTTAGAATTGGTAGAAAACACTCCTCAGGTTATGGTTTTTTCTACGTCAATGAATAAAGCTACTCAAGAGCTTGCTAAGACTGCGCTTGTCAATCCAGAGTATATCGGCTTTGACGAATCAGAAATTGATGCTTCTGTACCTAAAGAAAAGGAGCCATCGGCACCTCCTGTTGATGAAAAAACAGCGCAGGAACGATTGAAGAAAATTTCTGTAAAAGTGGTTCTCAATCCTGAAAAGAATCAAGAAAAAACGACCGAAGAAGCCGCTGTTGAAGCCGAGCTGGTGGAAGAAACTACTTCAGAAACAGAGCTTAATGAAGAAGCATCGAATAATTCGGAAGTACTTGAGGAAACTACAGTTGAGGCTGAAGCGAAATCAGAAGAGAATAACGCTGAAGCAACGCTGGAAGTGGCTGAGGTTGCAGAAGTAGAAACTCCTGATCAAACGGATGAGACCGAAGAGGTTTCAAATATTGAAGAAACTAAAGAAGACAGTGTTTCTCCTGAAGAAAAGCTAAAGAAAGCCAGTGTTAAAGTAGTGCTAAACCCTAAAAAAGCGGAAGAAAGCGCAGTTAAAGGTGAATCTGAGGAAGCGGAAACTAAAGTTGAAGAAGATGCTCCAGAAGAACAAGCTACTCCTGAAGCGAATGAAGCTTCGGAACAAAAGGATGCTGTTAAGCCAAAAGAAAAGTTGAAAGCTGCTAGTATCAAAGTAGTGCTTAAGCAAGATCGTGTTGAAGTAGAAGATAATTCTGCGGATAAAGATTCTGATAATGCCAAGCCAGATCCAATAACTGGAGACTTGACTCAAGGATATATTAACGTGCCTCCACGGATGAAAATATCCACGTTAATGGCGCATTTGGAAAAATCACCTACCGATAAAGTGGTAGTTTTTGCCGCTTCAAAGCGTACTACAGATCGTTTATTCCGCATTATTCTTAAGAAAAACTGGGGCGTTGTAAGCGTTCATGAAGGAATCGATCAAGCAACATTCGACGAACGTTTCGAGAAGTTTACTTCTGGCGAAATGAAAGTCCTTCTTGTTGGTGGGATTCCTGCAAAAGACATCAATATTGATGAAGTAAAACAAGTTATTAACTACGACGTGCCGGGAGATGTAGATGAATATCGCTACCGTGCAGAGTTAGTTGGAAATGGAAAAGCCGCTCGCATTGTATCTTTGGTTTCCAAAATGGATAAAGAAGATATCGATCGTATTGTGAAAGAAGCAGGTTATGCACCTGTTGAAATTACACTTCCAGACGAAATAAAAGAAAAGAAGCAGCGGAAAAAACCAGCAGCTAAAAAGTCTGATGAGGAGAAGTCTACAAAGCCTAATAAAAGAACGGCTAAAGGTCCAAGGGATAGCAAACGTGGTCGTGGTGGAAACAATGCCACCCGTAATGATCGCAATAAAGCTAACCCTAAAGCTAAGACACGTAGCCCGAAAAAAGAATACGAATTGCCAAGACCAAGTTATGATGGGCTCTCAGGAGGTCGAGATGGCAAAGACTCAGGTAAATCAGGGGGGATGTTTGGTTGGGTTAAAAAATTATTTAACTAGCAAGTATCTGCGATTATTTTGAACTGAAAAGACTCTTTAAGAAATTGAAGAGTCTTTTTTTTTGAGGCTTTAAAGGAATCTTTAAAACCATTGCTATTGATTGTAAATTCAGCAATAATTGAAGAGAGCATAAATCCTAAATCAGGGAGTTTAACATGGCTGATTTCATCAAATTATACGAAGAGAATATAGAACCCAGAAAATTAGCGCAAATTGTAAAAGTGCTTAGAAATGGGGGACTAGTTATTTACCCAACTGATACGGTATATGGCTTGGGATGTGATTTTCAGAATAAAAAAGCACTCGAAAAATTGGCGCTTATCAAAGGTGTTAAATTAGCTAAAGCCAATTTTTCATTTATCTGCGAAGATTTGAGAAATTTATCAGATCATGTAAGCCAAATTGAGACGAGCAAGTTCAAAATATTGAAACGTGCATTACCTGGGCCGTATACGTTTATTCTTCCAGGTAGCAATAGCCTGCCTCCAATGTTCAAGAAGAAGAAAACAGTGGGTATTAGAATCCCTGATAATAAAATAGCTCTAGCTTTAGTGAGGGAACTCGGAAATCCTATAGTTTCGACATCTATTAAAGATGAAGACGAGGTGATTGAGTACACCACTGATCCAGAGTTGATATTCGAGAAGTGGGAAAACTTAGTTGATGTAGTTATTGACGGAGGTTTTGGTGGAAATGAGGCTTCTACGGTTTTTGATTTAACAGGAAGTGAGCCCGTTCTAATTAGAGAAGGAAAGGGAAGTATAGACGTTTAAAGTTGATTTCAATTCAACGGTTATTTACCAAAAAAAAGCCTCCCCACAATTGTGGAGAGGCTTAATGAATGCAGCAAAATATTTAAATCTAGCTTGCTAGCTCAGCCGCAGATGCAAATACAAAATCTTTGATTGCAGCGAAAGCTTCTAAGGTTTTATCAATATGCTCGTTGTTATGTGCAGCTGTAGGAATCAAGCGAATAAGCACGGTTCCTTTAGGTACAACAGGATAAGAAACGCCACTAACAAAAACGCCATGCTCTTCGCGTAATATGCGCATAATGTTTTGGCAAAGATCGGTACTTCCTTGAGTTAGTACTGGAGTAACTGGACTTTCTGATGGGAGAACAGTGTATCCTAAATCCACTAAGCCATTTCTCAAGCGCATCGTATTTTCCCAAAGTTTCTCACGCCATTCTGGATGCTGGCGAATCATTTTTAAACGCTCGCGAGCAGTAACAACTATTGGCATTGGGAGTGACTTTGCAAAAATTTGGCTACGAACATTAGCTTTTAAAAACTCGATCACGCGAGGTTCAGAAGCAACAAAAGCGCCAATAAGAGCAACAGCTTTGGCAAAAGTACCGAAGTAAATATCAATTCCTTCTTGGCAACCTAATTGAGTTCCAGCACCAGATCCATCACTTCCTAGAGTTCCAAAACCGTGAGCATCATCTACGAGTAAACGAAATGGCACTTCCTTTTTAAGCTCAATAATTTCACGAAGAATACCGAGGTCGCCTGTCATTCCGAAAACACCTTCTGTAATCACTAGTATAGAAGAGTCGTCTTTCTTTTTGGCGGCAGCTCTGTATAATTGTTTTTTGAAACTCTCAATATCATTGTGCTTAAACACTGAAGTTTCAGCCATAGCCAACTGCTTGCCGTCAACAATACATGCGTGGCTTAATTCATCGTAAATCAAATAATCTTTGCGATCTACAAGTGCATGTATAACACTCATAATACCTTGGTAGCCATAGTTAAGTAACATGGCTTCAGGTTTGTGCGAAAACTCAGCAAGTTCTTGCTCTAAGAGCTCATGCTCAGTAGAATTTCCAGTCATTAAGCGAGCACCCATAGGCGAGCTTAATGAGTATTTTGCTGTAGCTTCAGCATCAATTTTTTTAATTTCAGGATTACTTCCAACTCCTAAATAATCATTGATACTCCATACGATTACATCTTTGTCATTGAACTTCATTTCAGGGCCAAGAGGTCCTTCTAGTTTTGGAAAAGTATAGTAGCCGTAGCCAGCTGAAGTAAATGGTCCTAGCGGACTTGGACGTCGTTCAAGCTTGTCGAATAAATCCATATAATAATAGAAATAGTTTTGTCTGAATTGGAATTAACCTTAACAAATAGATGGAAAACGACAAAAAATAACAAATAAATTTGGTATAGCTCGTTAAACGAGCAAATTTATTGGATGTCCGATTTCTGCTAAGTCATTAAGCTTTTTATAGTTGGCTGACATATGAGAAGTCACTCAATTACAAGCTTACAATTTACTGAGATTTTTAGGATTTTTCAGGTCTATTTTAAAATTCTAAGAATAGAGTAATGGAGTTTTTTACTCATCAAAGGCGGGTCTTAGTACAAAAAGTCCTCGATTTATATCACTTACAATAATAGTACCGCTCTTGAAATATGGATAGCTACTCCAGGCTCCCTCAAACTGTCTATTTGGCTGAGTAAAAGCATCTGGTTCGGTATCGAAGAAAGCGGCTAATGATAATTCAGCAGAACTAATGTCGTCCATTCTAAGTACGCGAAGCCCCGAGATGTAATTAGTGGCGTAGACGAAATCGCCTTTCACGTAAAGGTTATGGTCTATTGCTTCTGTATTGTGTTCGTAAAAGCCGACAAAAGATGGATTATCTAAATCTCTAACATCGAAAACATAGGTTTTTGTAGTTCGGCCTAAGTTATACTCATCAAGTTCATCATTCATCAAAAAGTAAGCTTGGTCTTCAGTTAACCAACCTTGATGAGCATAATTCATATTAGTTTGTTCGATGAAGCTCAAGGTAGTTGGGTTTTCTTTATCAGTAACCTCTGAAATTGCTAACGAACGTTCAGCCGAGCTAAAACATACTTCTTTACCTGAATAATCAGAATCAGGACCGTTATAGATTACACACTGTGCATCGTGAATATATGCTGAGTTGCTCACTCTTCGAGGTGGAGTTGTGTCTTCATAACATCCAGCAAAAGTAGGGTTTTTAGGGTCGTTAATGTCAATCATATGCAGCCCGCCTGTTGCGCAAATATCTGCATTCGTTACACCCACAGCGTAAGCAAAACCAGTTTCTTCATTTATAACAATGTTATGAGCGTTCGCAATTTCAGTATATAAAGCATCTTGAGAGAATTGAAGTTCAGTGCCACTAAAAGCACGAAGTTTAGTGAGGTCAAAAACCTGCATGCCATGTGCTTGAGCATCACTTACAATAAATAGATGGTCTTTATAAACTTTATGATCGCGCCAAATCGAAGCTTGAGTATTCGATTTCGCATATTCTGTATCTCCTATCCCAACAGCACATGCGGCGTAAGAAATATCATCCACAGGGATTTTGAACTTACTAGCAGTAGTAGATTCATTAAGTTTACCAATAACAATTGGGGTGTTCGGGTCTGTAACATCCACAAAAGAGATCCCATCGGTTAAACCAACTAGGGCGTATTCTTTGTTTGTTTGCGAATCAGTCCAACCCCAGATATCATTTAGATTGTTTCCTCCAAGTTCCTCTGCGCTAACCACGGAATAGAGGTCAATATTTGAACATTCGTAAATATCGGAAGCCAATCCATTATCGCAGGGAAAGTTGGCAATTGGAGTGTCATTACCTTTGTCTTTACAGGAAAGTGCGCAAAGACAAAGTACTAGTAATGGAACAATATTTCTTTTTTTCATGACTATAAGGAAGGATAAGAATTCACTATATCTATATAAGATAATAAAGATAACGAATTAAACCTTTTTGTGATTGTGATCGATTATGTAAAGGTTTGAACATACAATTCACATTATAAAAAAATATGTTTATGATGTGTTATATTCAGGAGAGAACTAAACACTACGCATACCTATGCTTCTACTAAAATACATTGCTAAACTATTGAAAGAACTGTCTTCGGAGGCAGAACCTAGCCAACTTGCAGGAGGATTTATTTTGGGGATGATTATTGGCTTAACACCAGTAATGTCTTTACACAATCTGCTCATAGTTGTCTTAATACTTGTTCTAAAAGTAAATATAGGGATGGCAATTCTGTCTTTTGCAGTGTTTAGTGGAGTTGCTTACCTCGCAGATCCTGCTTTCCATGCGTTTGGAGTTTGGATGCTAGAAAACGAAAACTTTAAAGGGTTGTGGACATCAATGTACGATAACGAGTGGTTTGCAATGACACGTTTCTACAACACCGTGGTGCTTGGTAGCTTTGTTGCTGCTGTAATTCTTTGTGTACCAATGTTTCCGCTAACCATGGTTGGGATAAAACAATATCGAGTACATATCCATGCAAAGGTGCAGAAATTGAAAATTGTTAAAGCACTTAAGGGATCTAAAATATATTCGATTTATCAAACGGTAAACCGGGTGAGAGGGTAAGACTATGAGAGTTAAAGGAATAATATTTATTGCAGTACTGGTAGCTATTGGATTTGGATTAAGCATACTACTTACAGATAGCTGGATTGAAGATAAAATTGAATACAACGCCAGTGTTGCTAACGAAGCAAAAGTTGAAATAGACGGGTTTGAGTTCGATTTATTTAGTTTGAAAATACGCTGGGATAGGTTGCAGGTTACCAATCCCAAAAATACAATGATGAATACTTTCGAGACAGGTGATACCGAGTTCGATATGGATTTCTGGCCTATACTTTGGAGCAAAGTAATTATCGAAGATGTGAAATTAACGGGATTCCAGCTAGATACCGAAAGAGAAACTGATGGCTATTTCGAAATGCCTATTAATGAATCTGGGGAACCGGAAGAGCCGGGGTTTATTTCAGAAGTTACGAGCCAAATTTCGGGAGAGATAAAGAAAAATGCACAAAGTCAGATTGACGAAATAAAGACTGACATAGATGTGGATGCCCTTTTGGCAAAAGTTGACCTACAGTCTTTAAATAAGATGGATTCTCTACAAACAGGTTTGCAACAAAACTACACAAAGTGGGAAAATACTTTAAAGAATAATCCTATTGAGAAGAATGTTGACGAAATTAAGAAAAACGTTGATGGCCTCGAAGTGCCTAAACTGAAAGATCCGAAGCAAGCAATTGCGGCACTCGAAGATGTTAAGAAATTGAGCGAGCAGGTTAAGAAGCTAAAGACGGAAACAGAACAGCTTAAAAAGGATTTTGACCAAGATTTCAACAACTCTTCAAAAAGCGTTGGCCAAATAGACAATTGGATTAAAGATGATATCCAAAGTGCTGTGAATGTTGCAAAACTACCTGATTTTGACATCCAAAGTATTGGGACAGCTCTGTTTGGAGGGAATTTGCTCGGCGATTTTAACGTATATCTTGAATATATCGGGGTTGCGAGAAAATATGGTAGTCGTTTTGTTGGTGGCGATGAAGAGGAAAAAATTGAACGTTATAAAGGTAAAAATTACAAGTTCTCTGATAAATACGATTGGCCAGAGCTTTGGATTAAAAATGTGTCGCTATCTGGAAAAACCAAAACACAGATAGATCTTTCTGGTACCGTTACAAATATTAGTAACAATCAAAAGAAAACCGGTTTACCTATTATTATTGATTTGGGTGGTGTAGATAAAAACAAGGTGTCGCTTTCCGTTAAGGGAGAGTTGAACTACTTAAGTGACGAACCTAAAGAAAATGTAACCGTTATATATGATGGCTTTTCATTAAAGAAGGCCAAGATTTCTCCATCCAATCTGTTGCCTTACGAATTGAAAGAAGGTAAAGGTGAAGTAAGTGCCCAGCTCGACTTAATAGACAAAAGAATTAAGAGCGAAATTGGATATAAAGCCAAAGGGATTAGCTTTGATTTCGAGAAAGCTGGCAAGCCAAAAAATAAAATAGAAACGGTTATTAGAGAAGCTATTCAAAGCACCGACGAAGTTTATGCTACTGCTTTAATTGATGGGACAGCTGATAAGTTGAACATCAAAGTTCGCTCTAATATTGATGACCTTTTTGTGAATGCGCTCAAAAATACTGTTAAGAAAGAAGTTGATGCAGCTAAGAAGAAAATTCAAGACGAAGTAGAACGCCAAGTAACAGAAAAGCGTAAAGAAGTCGAGAAAATTGCCAAAGAGAAAGAGGCTCAGCTTAGAGCGGAATACGAAAAACTACAGGCAAAAGTTGACGAACAGAGTAAAAAGGTAGAAGAGAAAAAAGCAGAGATTGAGAAGAAAAAGAAAGAGCTAGAAGATGCCGTTAAAGACGCAGCTAAGAATGCGTTAAAGAAGAAAATCGGATTTTAACCCTAAGGTTAAAGATGAATTTTATGCTCGTTCGTAGCCTTTTTGCGCAAGGTTGAGGGAATTAGTTCTCAGGAAAATCTAAATCAATCAACCTAGCATCCAACATCTGGTTGATGTGGTCTATTTCATCATCATTTACTAAATGCCCCATTCCTGGATAGATTCTTTTTGTAAGCAATCCGTTTAAGTTTTCAAAAACTGTACCCGTTTCTGTTAATCTTTGCATAGGGATATGCGGATCTACATCGCTACATCCCATAAAAACCGGAGTCTGTTCGAGATTCCCAGAATAGTTATCTGATAAAATATTATCACCAATTAGTCCACCGCTCAGTGCAATTAAGCCAGCATATTTTGCGGGGTGACGTGCAACAAATTCAGAAGCTAAACATGCTCCTTGCGAAAACCCGAGCAAGAAAATTTTATCCTTGGTAAAACCTTGAGTTTCTACCAGCGCTATAATATCAAAGATTGCTTGAAGGCCAGAATTTAACCCAGGTTGATTCTGCTCTTGGGGAGCTAAAAATGAATACGGATACCAAGCGAAGTTGGAAGCTTGTGGCGCTAAAAAAGTGATTTTATCAGCATGATTTAGCGAGGTTCCTAATTGCAGAATACTTTCCGCACTAGCTCCACGGCCATGAATCATAATCATGACCGCTTTCGCATTGTTCAAATTAGCTCCAGCTTTCAAAACTTGTTGGTTTTGATGTGGCCCAACAAAATTTTTGGTCGGTGAAATTCTAAACAGACTCATTATAGTTCCAAGTTTGGAAGTGTACGTTCAATTAGTTGTCTTCGTGGTTCTAACCACGGTGTAAGTATGAGTTTCTCACCAAGGTGATTGAAATCTTCATCGGTTGCATAGCCTGGTCCATCTGTAGCAAGTTCAAAAAGAATACCACTTGGCTCTCTGAAATACACCGAATTAAACCAATGTCGGTCAATAACCTCAGTGGGCTGTAGACCCTTTGCAAGTACTTGTTCACGCATGTTTTTCAAATCGTCCATATCTTTGGCACGGAATGCTACGTGATGCACAATCCCTCTGCCTCCACGACCTTGCTCTGTTGCTTCTGCTTCTTCAATTATTACATGAGTGCCGATATTTCCTTCCGAAGATAACAAAGTCAGATTTCCTTCAGTTTTTTGCTCCTCAAAGCCCAAAATAGTGGTTAAAATATCTGTGGTTTCTTCGGCTTGTGTTAATTTCAAGCGGGTAGACCAAAATCCCTGAACGGCTTGCTCAACAGGCACAGAACTTTCAAAGGTGCTAATTTTCTCCTTGGCGTTGCCATTAAAAATCAGATCCAATTCTAAACCATCAGGATCTTTAAACCGCACCGCCTCTTTTCCAAAAATAGACAATTCTTTATGCTCAATACCTAATTCAGATAATCTATTCATCCAAAAAGATTCAGAACCTAAAGGAACTTGAAACGCCACGTTTACAGCTTCACCAGTCCCTGTTGTTCCTTGATGCGCTCTTGGCCAAGGGAAAAAAGTAATGCTAGAACCAGGATTAGCCGCTTCATTTCCATAAAACAAATGATAGGTATTTGGATCGTCTTGGTTTACAGATTTTTTAACCAGACGCATTCCTAATTTCTTGATATAAAACTGGGCATTCTGAGTTGGGTTACCTGCTAGAACAGAAATGTGGTGTAAGCCTTTATGGTGTGTCATAATTTTTCCATTATTGATTATTACGTCGTAAATGTAAAAAATAGTTTAACATTAAACTATTTGGAAAAATCTATAAGCTTTATTGAAGTACTCGATTATCTCCGGCTAATGATAAGTGTTGCATTATTAGATAATTTCAACTATGATTAAGTATGTCTAACTCACGAAAAATAGATGAACTTGCGCTTTCTAGAATCTCATCGAAATTGGGAGATGTTTCTACTGAGAAAATTGTTGAGTTCTTTTTCTACTTTCCTGCCGAGTTGGATGCTACCATGGCAGAAGTTGAGTTGGTAAATCTCCAGTTTCAATGCTCGGTTAGTAAAAGTCCGAATAAAAATGACTGGCTCTGTTTTGCTACTAAAAAAATGATGGTGTCCGAAGAGCGGTTTTCTGAACTCAGAACTTGGATGGAAAATCTAGCAGCCAAACATAACGGAACTTATGACGGCTGGGGAATGGAAGTTTAGCTAAGTGTGCCTATAAAAGAACTTGTTTGTGTATCTTCAGAAAAAATTAAGCTGAAGCCAACCTCATCAAATGAATATCTACCTTATAATAATATTATCTGCTATTGCTGTAGATTTAATACTTGATTTAAGTTCCAAATACCTGAATCTAACATCTCTTTCTAAAAAGTTACCAAGCGAATTTGAAGGGGTTTATGATGAGGATACCTACTCTAAATCACAGGAATACACCAGAGTTGTTACTCGTTTCGGATTCATTACAGGAGCATTTGATCTTGTAGTTACTCTAGTATTTTGGTTTTCAGGTGGATTCAACTGGTTAGATCAAATTGTTCGCGCATGGGCATTTGGTGAACTTATCACGGGGCTTCTTTTCATCATTCTTTTGATGGTAACCAAATCCATTATTTCATTACCATTTAGTATTTATTCAACCTTTGTTATTGAAGAACGCTTTGGTTTCAATAAAACCACACCAAAAACTTTCATAACAGACATGCTGAAAGGAATGGCACTAGGTGCGATTATTGGAATTCCCGTACTTGCAGGGATTTTGAGTTTCTTTATGTTCACAGGCTCCCTTTCTTGGCTTTATGCATGGGGTGCAGTAACTATTTTTACGCTGGTGATGCAATATGTGGCCCCAACATGGATTATGCCGATTTTCAATAAATTCACTCCTCTTGAAGAAGGTGAGCTAAGAACAGCAATCGAAAATTACACGGCAAAAGTTGATTTCCCCTTACAAGGTCTTTTTGTTATCGACGGCTCAAAACGATCAAGCAAATCGAACGCTTTTTTTACGGGTTTTGGAAAGAATAAACGTGTTGCTCTTTATGATACGCTCATTGAAAATCATACTAATGAAGAACTTGTGGCCGTGTTAGCTCACGAAATTGGGCACTACAAGAAGAAGCACATCATAAAAGGGATGATTACAAGCATCCTACATACAGGTGTACTTTTCTATTTACTTTCGGTTTTCTTGAATGTAGAAGGATTATTCGATGCTTTCTATATGGAGAATATGTCGGTTTACGCAGGGTTAATCTTTTTCGGAATGCTATATGCACCCATCGAAATGATTTTGTCAATTTTTATGCAAATGTCTTCAAGAAAGCACGAGTTTGAGGCAGATGCTTTTGCCGCAGAAACTACAGGCAAACCAGAAGACATGATTTCAACACTCAAAAAATTATCAAAAGACAATCTTTCTAATTTAACCCCGCATCCATTTTATGTATTCTTAAATTATTCGCACCCTCCGGTATTACAACGTATTAATGCAATAAGAAAAGCCTGATAATTTTTTCATTTAAATGTTGAACTCATGCATACATCAAAAAAAATAGAAACTATAGCCATTCATTCAGGAATGGATCATTCATCGGGTTCACGGTCTATCGTTCCGCCGTTGGAATCTTCCACAAATTATGAGCATGATGAAAGGGGATACCAGGAAGGGGATTTTATTTACACTCGTTATGAGAATCCGAACCGATTGCAGCTCGAAAAAGTATTAGCGGATCTTGAAGAAGGCGAGGCATGTGCAACGTTTTCGTCGGGTGTAGCTGCAATTTCGGCAGTTTTTCAAGCTCTAGAAGCAGGGTCGCATGTGCTTTTACCGAACGATTTGTATCATGGAACACGAGTTATTTTGCAGAATTTTGGTAAACGTTGGGGCCTAGAATTTTCCTATACCGATATGACCGATATGGATATAGTGAAAGCTGATTGTAGAAAAAATACCAAGCTAATTTTTGTTGAAACTCCTTCGAATCCGCTAATGTTAATTACCGATGTGGAGAAGATGTGCAACTTCGCCAAAACTGTTGGGGCGAAAGTGTGTGTAGATAATACGTGGCCTACGCCGTTGAACTTGAACCCAATTCATTATGGTGCTGATTTGGTGATGCATTCAACTACAAAATATTTAGCAGGACATAGCGATATTTTGGGCGGTGCTGTAATTTCAGCCAAGAAAGATGAGTTTTTTGATGAAATCCGATCAATACAAAGAGTGCAGGGTGCGGTTCCATCTCCGAGAGATTGTTGGTTGTTGAGTAGAAGTATCAGAAGTTTTCCATATCGCATGCGTGGACATAATGAAAATGCGAAGAGCGTAGCTAATTATTTAGTTACTCACCCAAAAGTAAAAAGTGTGTTTTATCCAGGGCTTGAATCTCATCCCGGACACGAAATTGCGAGGAGCCAAATGAGCGGTTTTGGAGGAATGGTGTCTTTTCTGTTTGAAGGAAAAGCGAAAGAGACTTTAGAAGTAGTTTCTAAATCTAAACTAATTAAAAGAGCTACGAGTTTAGGTGGAGTAGAAAGCACTTGGGAACATCGCCAATCAAGCGAAAGTGAAGGATCAACCACACCAGAAAATCTAATTCGATTTAGTGTTGGGCTTGAACATATAGATGATTTAATCGCCGATCTGAAATTAGCGCTAGGTTAAACCTCTAAATTAAATTGATAGCTTATTCTAGGACTGATGGAAGCCATTGCCAAGTACATTCTGCAATAATGGATGAGCCTTCCTCATTTGGGTGAGAATCTCCGGGAATACGAATACCATCAAGATTATGGGATGCTAGTGAATCCACACAAGGTGAGTTGTCATAAAACGGAAGTTCATAGGCTAAGCCATTCGTAAGGATTGAATTGTAAAATTTGGCAGTGTGAGTATCCGATTTATTTTGCTCAAAAAATCCTGTTGTAGTCACAATTAACTCACAGTTATTAGAAGCACACCAATTTTGCATTCTCTCGATTAAGGCCATACCCAGTTCTGTAGAGTAATTTGATTCGAGTGAAAATTCATCATAATTCGGGATGATGGTGCTACTCTTTTTTGCATCGAAGTTATTAGTCACATCGTCGAAATACACATTCTTCCACAAAACCTTAACTACGATATTGGCTAGTTGAGAATGTGCTTGGAGCCAACGGTACCAACCTTTTTTCCCAAGGCTGAACATGAATTGTTGTGGTTTCCAGCGCTTTGATTGAATGAGCGAATCGTTTTTTAATACGAATAGGTTCTTTGATAAGGCGCGGTCGATATCGTGAACATTCAGAAAATAAAGAACTTTGTCGGGCTGAATGTTATCTCCAAAAGTCTCTAACCAAAGGGGCCAATCAGCTAAACCGGCACCGCCAACACCTCCGTTTAGAATAAAAGTGGAATCATTTCCAGAATCCAAAAACTCCTGATTGAGGTGGTGGATATAAGTGTTCTCTTCATCCAGTAATAAACCAAAAGTAAATGAATCACCGATAGCTAAAATTCTTTTCTCGGTTGTACGGCCTTTTTCTGTAGCTCTCAATCGTTGCTTAGTAAAGGTATAGTTAGCAATTCTTGTATCGAGCTCCTGAAATGAGTTGCCATTTATTTGATTCATCATAAAGCCCTCTTCATGCATCTCAAGCCAAGTAACCATTTTATCTTGGGGTAGAATAATACGGACGGCCCACTCACAAAGTAAGAGAGTAAAAAGCATGCTTAAAACAACTAAAAGGGAATTAAGAAGCACACGAATGTACAATGGTTTTTTTTTATGGGAGTGCATGAATCAAAAGCAGAAATAAAATGTTATTTAAATCAAAATAACACAGATGTGTAAACATTAACATGTAAAAAAACGCTATTTTATCAAGGAATGGAAATAACGCAAATAAAAGCGCTTTTCTGTGATTTTTGAATGATATATCTATTTTGAACTAACTAGAATAATCCTGAACTTTAAGTCCTTTGCAAAGACAGGAAAAAACGCCTTAATTGGCATCAAATTAAAGATTTTTATGGCTAAGGTTGAAGTTGTTATGCCCCAAATGGGCGAATCGGTAATGGAAGGAACAGTTATTGAGTGGAGCAAGAAAGTGGGAGACACTGTTGAGCTTGACGAAACACTTCTCGAAATCGCTACGGATAAAGTAGATAGTGAAGTACCATCGCCAGAAGCTGGTATTTTGGTTCAAATTCTAGTTGAAGAAGGTGATACCATTGAAGTTGGTAAAGCAATCGCAATTATTGAAACTGATGCATCGGCAGCAGGTGATGTGAGCGTAGCGCCCGAAGTAAAAGAAGAAAGTGTTGCCGAAGAAAAAGTTGAAGCAACTCCTGAGCCTCAACAAGTTGCACCCGCTAGTTCAGGTGAAGCAGAAGGCGAACTAATTGAAGTTGTGATGCCCCAAATGGGCGAGTCGGTAGTGGAAGCAACCGTAATTGGTTGGTCTAAAGCCGTTGGTGATACGGTTGAAGAAGATGAAACGCTTCTTGAAATTTCTACCGATAAAGTAGATAGCGAAGTGCCTTCGCCAGTAGCAGGTACATTAGTTGAAATTCGCGCTGAAGAAAATGATACTATAGAAGTTGGTCAAGTGATTGCTGTAATTGCAACAGGCAACGTAGCGGCAAGTAGTGCTCCTGCTGCAAAAAGTAACGCAGCTTCTGAGCCAACATTGAGTAAAGAACAAATTGCTGCAAGTACTCCTGAGCAATTGTTAAAAGGAGACACAGCTTCTACAAACGGAACAGAGCCACAACGTGTAGGTAGCGATGGCAGATTCTTTTCTCCATTAGTTCGTTCTATCGCAAAAGAAGAAGGTATTAGCCAAGAAGAGTTAGATACCATTAAAGGTTCTGGTCAAGGCGGAAGAGTTTCTAAAAAGGATATTCTTTCATTCGTTGAAGACCGTAAGTCGGGTAAAATTTCAGCTCCACCTAAACCTGCACCAGCTCCATCGGCAACAAAGCCAGCTTCTGGTAGAGATTCTATTTCTGCAGGTCAGCTTGATGTCACACACTCACCATCTGGCGAAGTGGAAGTCGTGAAAATGGACCGTATGCGAAAAATGATTGCGGAGCATATGGTTAAATCGATTCAGACTTCAGCTCATGTTACAACCTTCGCAGAAGTTGATGTGACTAATATGGTGAAGTGGAGAAATGCGAACAAGAATACTTTTTTCGGAAAAACTGGGCAAAAATTAACTTTCACACCTCTTTTTGTAGAGTCTATTATCAAAGCAATGTTAGAGTTCCCTCTATTAAATAGCTCGATAGACGGTGATAACATTATTTTGAAAAAGAATATCAATTTCGGATTGGCAGTTGCTTTAGGTGAAGGTGGCGAAGGTGGTTTAATTGTACCGGTTATCAAAAAAGCACAGCAAAAAAATCTTGTTGGTTTAGCCGAATCGGTTAACGAAGTAGCAACCAAAGCGCGTAGCAAAAAGCTAAGTCCAGACGATTTAGTAGGTGGAACAATTACACTTACTAATTATGGTAGTGTTGGTAACTTGATGGGGACACCTATTATTAATCAGCCACAAGTAGCAATTCTTGGAACTGGCGTTATCCAAAAACGGCCTGTTGTTCTAGAAACAGAAGCTGGTGATGTAATTGCTATTCGCCATATGATGTTCTTATCAATGAGCTATGATCACCGTATTATTGATGGTGCTCATGGTGGTGCGTTCTTGAATAGAATTAAGCAAATTCTTGAAGCATTTGATATGAACCGTGCTGTTTAATGCTGTTTATATAATTAATTAGAATAAGAAGAGGCGTTATTATTGACGTCTCTTTTTTTTTCAATACCAATAGCAGGATAGATTTTTGAACGATGGAAAATCACTGGCAAGCAAAACTACATAGAGTCTAGAAATGAAAGTAGTACAAACTATCGCTGACATTCGAGCTGAAGTACGAGCTCTAAAAGCTGCGGGCAAAAAAGTGGCTTTTGTTCCTACAATGGGCGCACTACATGGCGGCCATTTATCGTTAATCCATTTAGCTCAAAAAAAAGCAGATGCTATCGTGGTTTCTATTTATGTAAACCCGGCGCAATTTGCCCCAACTGATGACTTCGACACCTATCCCAAAACCATAGAATCTGATTTAAAACTGTGTGAACAGGAAGGGGTGAGCTTAGTTTTTATGCCAGATACCGAAATCATGTACGGTTCTGGGAAAAAATACTTTAGCATAGAAATTGAAGAGCTAAACAAACACTTGGATGGAGGTAGTCGACATGGGTATTTCCAAGGAATCTCTCTAGTTGTGAACAAGCTTTTCAATATTGTAGAGGCTGACGTAGCTGTATTTGGCCAAAAAGATTATCAGCAGTTTCGAATTATAGAGCAAATGGTTAAAGAATTTAATCACGATGTAGAATTAATTATGGCTCCAATAGGTAGAGCTGAAGATGGGCTAGCGCTTAGTAGCCGGAATGTTTATTTGAACGAAGAAGAAAGAGCTATTGCTCCAGTGCTTTTTAAAGCTTTAAAAAATATTGAGAAAGAGATTAAGTCAGGACTGCTTGAACCAAAATTATTCTTGAAAGAACAGCAGAGTGAACTAAAAGCAAAAGGCTTCAAGAATGATTATCTTGCAGTGTTCTCTTTAGAAAAAATGTGGCCAGTAGAAAAATTAGAGAAAGGGAATCAATATCTAATTGCAGTGGCAGCCTATTTAGGGAAAACCCGTTTGATCGACAACATTATATTTGAAATTTGAGATTATAGACAATGCAAATAACCATGTTTAAATCTAAACTGCACCAAATGGCAGTTACCGAAGCTAACCTCATGTACGAAGGTAGTATCACTATTGATCAAGATTTGCTAGACTTAGCAAATTTATTACCATACGAAAAAGTACAGGTAGTAAATATTACCAATGGTTCTCGTTTAGAAACATATACAATACCTGGAGAACGTGGAAGCAGAATTTGTTGCCTAAACGGCGCAGCAGCACGGCTCACACAAATTGGAGATCGTATTATTGTAATCAGTTATGCTGATATGACTCCTGAAGAAGCCAAGACCCATAAGCCAGTAGTAGTAGTTGTAGATGAAAACAACAATCCTACTAAAGTAATCGATGAGACAAAGTACGCTACTCAATACGACTTAGAGTCTGGCGATCTAAAAAACTAGAGCTTTATAAGCTAGCTTAGTTTTACCCTTTTATATTAAAGATGAAAAATCCCTTCCGCAAAAAATATCCAGAGCAGCTTAATGTTTTGGAAAGCACTAAAGATGGCTTCGGAACTTTCGGAGGTGTTTTTACGCCTTCAATCCTAACCATTTTAGGTGTAATAATGTATCTGCGCTTTGGGTGGGTTGTTGGTAATGTGGGGTTAATCGGTACATTAATCATTGTAACACTTTCAACTACAATAACCTTTTTTACAGCGCTGTCTATCGCTTCTATTGCAACCGATCAGCGTGTTAGAACTGGTGGCGCATATTATATGATTAGTCGCTCTCTCGGTATCGAGTCGGGTGGGGCAATTGGAATTCCCTTGTATTTAGCCCAAGCATTATCGGTAGCATTATATACTGTCGGTTTTGCAGAAAGTGTTGTTTCTGTATTTCCATCGCTAAGTATGCGCACCGTCGGGTTAGTGACTACACTTTTAGTAACAATCTTGGCGCTTGCTTCTGCTCGTACAGCCATTCGAGCACAATACTTTATCATGGTTGGTATAGTATTGTCACTCATATCGTTATTATTTGGTGATAGTATTGAGCCAACGACTATTGATTATTGGGGTACTTCAGTAGAAAATAAAGAAAATTTCTGGACGGTATTCGCTGTTTTTTTCCCAGCCGTTACGGGTATCATGGCTGGTGTAAATATGAGTGGAGATCTTAAAGATCCTGGTAAGTCAATCCCAAAAGGGACGTTTGCAGCTGTTGGAGTTGGTTATCTAATCTATATGGTTCTCCCAATTGTATTAGTAATGCGTGCAAGTTCGGCATCACTTATCGAAGATCCATTAATTATGCGGAAATTGGCGTATTGGGGAGATGCGATTCTTGTAGGTGTTTGGGGAGCGACACTTTCTAGCGCGGTGGGTAGTATTCTAGGTGCTCCGAGAGTGCTACAGGCATTAGCTCGTGACAAAGTTTTACCAAGTTGGCTGTATTGGTTAGGTCGCGGAGATGGAAATGATGACGCCCCTAGAGTAGGGACGTTAGTGACACTAGGAGTGGCTTTAATAGCAGTTTATCTTGGAAATTTGAATGTTATTGCTCCTGTAATCACGATGTTTTTTCTAACAACGTATGGGGTTTTAAACATAACAGCAGGAGTTGAACGTTTATTAGGAAGTCCATCTTTTCGGCCAAAGTTTAAAGTACATTGGGCGTTTTCAATTCTAGGAGCTCTTGGCTGTATTGCTGTAATGTTTCTTATTAACACCGTGGCTACAATTATAGCTTTTCTATTTGTACTAAGTATTTTTATTTGGCTGGAGCGTCAAGAAATGCAATCTACTTGGGGAGATGTACGCCGTGGGGTTTGGATGGCAATTACGCGTGCGGGTTTACTTCGCCTCAATTCTAGCGAGGAATCAAAAACATGGAGACCTCATCCTTTAGTACTATCTGGAGCACCTACAAAGCGTTGGCACTTAATTGATTTAGCAGCAGCATTGACACACAACCGTGGGATGTTAACAGTTTCAACTGTTTTGAAAAATGAAGGAATTACCTCTACTCATAAATCTACGATGGAAGAGAATATCAAAGATTTTCTAGCTAAACGTGGGATTCAAGGTCTAGTTAGGGTAACATCAGCAGAGGAGCCATTTCAAGGCGCTGAAAGATTAGTAGAGGCATATGGGCTTGGTGCTTTAGTGCCAAACACGGTGATATTAGGTGATAGCGAAAATTTGGAAGTTCAAGCTAACTACTGCGAAATGATCGCAAAATTCCACCAGCTTCATCGGAATGTCCTCATTGTTCATGACGATAAACAGAAGGGATTTGGGAAGAAAAAAAGAATCGATATCTGGTGGGGTGGACTTAAAGGAAATGGTGGTCTCATGATGATTCTGGGTTATTTACTACAAAGTAGCAGAAGTTGGTTAGATGCCGAAGTGTATCTAAAAATGGTTGTGAGTAATGAAAAGGGCGCTGAAGATGCCCAGAAAAATCTTACAGAAATAAGTAAAAGGTTACGGACAGGGGCAATTGCAGAGGTTATCGTTGCAAACGGTCGTAATTTCGACGAAATACTCCATCAATCTTCGAAAGAAACAGATTTAATATTTATGGGAATGGCCGAGCCTGACGAACATTTTCTTGAATACTATAAAAAAAGCCAAGAACGCCTGAAAGGACTTCCAACAACAATTCTTGTATTAGCTGCTGAAGAAATATCATTCGGGGAAGTGCTACTTCAGCAAGATTCTTTGCGAGAAGATTAGCTTTCTAAGCCAAGAAAATAGGTAGGTTAAATTTTTTTATAAATGTAAAACTATTTTATGGATACCTGCGTCTACCAATAAAAGCTTTATCTTTAAATGTCTATTTAAGAAAAATTTAAATCTGAGAGATGCAGAAAAAATATTTAATTCCAATTATCCTCGTCGCTGTAGTTTTTACTATGTGGTTTTTTGTAAGAGGAGGTAATAGCGAAAGTGTAGAGCTACTAACTTCTCCCAAACGCGGTGACTTTGTTGTTGATGTTAACACTACTGGCGAATTAAGAGCCAAGAATTCAACCGAAATAAAAGGCCCACAAGGTGGAAGAGATATTCGATTATTTAATCTTAAAATTCAGCGCATTATTCCAGAGGGGACTCTTGTTAAGAAAGGTGATTTTGTGGCAGAGCTGGATCGTTCTGAAATCACGGCCAAACTTCAGGATTCTCAATTAGAATTACAGCAAGCCCAATCTAAAGTTACGCAAGCAGAGTTAGACAGTACCCTAGAGCTTTCTCAGGCCAGAGATAATTTAATTAATCTTAAATATGCGTTAGAAGAACGACAAATTGCTGTAGATCAATCACAATATGAGTCGCCTGCTGTACAACGCCAAACTGAAATTGACTTGGACAAAGCCCGCCGGCAGTTGGCTCAAGAAACGAAGAACTACCAAACAAAGGTGAAACAGAACATCGCAAAAATGAGCGATGTTGAGGCAGAACTCACAAAGAAGCAAAACGAGACGAATAAAATCCGATCGCTTATGGGTGAGTTTACTGTTAAGGCGCCAGACCAGGGCATGTTGATATACAAGAGAGATTGGAATGGAAATAAGATTACTGAAGGTGGCGAAGTTAGCGCATGGAATCCTATTGTAGCAGAACTTCCAGATTTCACAACAATGGAATCGGTTACCTATGTGAATGAAGTGGATATCCAGAAAATAAAGAATGGCCAAAAAGTAACTATGGGATTAGATGCCGTTCCTGATAAAACACTAAGTGGTGAGGTTACAAGCGTAGCTAATATCGGTGAACAAAAGAAAAATTCCGATTCTAAAGTGTTTGAAGTTGTTATCGTAATCTCAGGAACTGATAGCCTACTTCGTCCTGCTATGACAACGAGCAATCAGATTTTTGTAGAAAAACTTAAGGATGTGCTTTACATTCCTCTAGAAGCTGTACATGCTATAGACTCACTGAGTTTTGTTTTTAAGAAAGATGGGATTTCTACGGTTCTACAACAGGTGCAACTTGGTTTAATGAACGAGAATGAAGTGGTTATAAATAGAGGTCTTTCGTTAGACAGCGAAATCTATCTTTCATTGCCCAACGATACTACTGGCATAAAGCGCATCTATATAGAAGAAGAAATCACTTCAGCCAATTAAACTGTGTTTCAAAAAATATTCTACAATTTTGATATAGCTATTGAGGCTATCCAACGAAACAAACTTAGAGCGTTCTTAACGTCTTTGGGTATTATCTTTGGAGTAGCCTCAGTGATTGCCATGCTTGCCATAGGTCGCGGAGCTCAGGAAGTAGTTCTAAAACAAATGGAACTACTAGGCACTAATAATGTGATTATCCAACCTGTATTAGAGCAAAAAGATGGTTTAGTTGATGAAGAAGGTGGACAGCAAGAAAGTAAAAAATTCTCGCCAGGTCTTACTCTAGATGATCTCAGAAGTATTAATGTAATGCTACCTGAGGTTGAATTTATAAGCCCTGAAATTATCTATGATACGAATTTCATCAGAAATGCTCGTATGCGTACTGGGAAATTAGTAGGAGTGAATGCCGACTATTTCAAGATTAATAACTTTAAATTTCTTGAAGGCTCGGTATTTAGTGATTTACAAATCGAAAACTCACAGCCTGTTTGTGTAATAGGTTACGACGTAAAAACTAAATTCTTTGCAGGCCTTGACCCTGTTGGCGAAAAGATTAAAGCTGGTGGTATTTGGTTTACCGTAATTGGAGTACTTGAAAAAAGAGATGTAACTTCTGAAAATATCGAAAATTTGGGTATTAGAAATTACAACTTAGATATTTACGCACCAGCAACAACCGTACTTTTACGATTTAAGAACCGAGCTACAGTTACAAAAAGTGATTTGAGTAGCGGCGGCGGAAGTATGGTTGTGTTTTCTTCTGGTGGTGGTTTTGCGAGCTCATCTGGTGGAAATGATTCTGAAGGAACTGCGAATTACAACCAGTTAGATAAGCTAATTGTTAGAGTTACAGACACTAAATATAGTGGTAAAGTTGCGGAAGTAATCTCAAGAATGTTGAAGCGAAGACATAACAATGTGGTAGATTTCGAAATCATAGTTCCTGAGCAATTACTAAAGCAAGAGCAACAGACCAAGAGAATATTTAGTATCGTTTTGTCGTCAATTGCCTCTATATCTTTAATTGTTGGTGGGATTGGTATTATGAATATTATGCTGGCTTCTGTGGTAGAACGTTATCGAGAAATTGGTGTTAGAATGGCAGTAGGTGCCCAAAAACGAGATATAGAACTTCAATTTTTAACAGAAGCGCTGGCCCTTTGTATTTCTGGAGGGGTTGTTGGTATAATTCTAGGAATGGCTTTTAGTTATGGAATAGAAGCAACGGCTGGCATCGAAACAGTTGTAACTCCTTCTTCAATTTTTATTTCATTTGGCGTAGCATTTCTTATCGGGGTTGTATTTGGTTTCATCCCAGCAAAGCGCGCCGCTCAACAAGATCCTGTACATGCATTACGCCATGAATAAAAGAATATTAGTATCCTTAATTATACTGTTTACGATTGTACCTGGAGTTCAGCTCTTTGCACAAAGTGAAAGATCATTGACCTTAGAGCAAAGTATTGCCATTGCAAAAGAGAATAGTCCGTTAGCGCGTGCAGCTAAGTACTCATTGGTGGCTTCTAAATGGAGATACAAATCGTTCAAAGCAGATTTACTTCCAAGTTTAGTTGCTAGCGGTGATGTTCCCAATTACTCGTTTGGGCAACGGACTATTGTTACCGAAAATGGGACTCAATTTGTAGATATTCATCAATCTGATGCTAATTTAAGGCTCTCTGTCAATCAATCTATATTACCAACAGGCGGGGCTCTATCGCTTTCTTCGGGGTTATCTAGGTTAGGTATTTTTACTGGAGAGGATAATTATGGCTGGCAAAGTACACCTATTGAGATAGGGTTAACACAACCTCTTTTCCAGTTTAACAGTTTAAAATGGAGAAATAAAACTGAGCCTCTACGCTATAAAATTGCGCAGAAGCAATTTGTTGAAGATTTAGAAGACTTGGCGTTTACTGTTACCCAGAACTTTTTTGATGTGTTATTGGCTAAAATAAATGTGGAAGTTTCCGAGTTTAACGTTGCGGTAAACGATTCCATATATAATATTTCTAAAGGTCGTTTTCAGGTGGGAAATATTGCTGAAAATGAGCTGCTTCAAAGTGAGTTGGGGTTTAGAAATGCGGAAGCATCTTTGACAACAGCTAAGCTAAACTACCAACGAACAGTTGAGAATTTTAAGGGGTTGTTAGGGCTTTCTGACGACGAAATGATAAATATAATATCTCCAGATAAGGCTCCTGAAATTATTCTGGATGTTATGAAAGCTCAAGAATTAGCAAGAGAGAATAATAGCAGATCTTTGCAATTTCAATTAAGTGAGATTCAAGCTAATCAAGAATATGAGCGAGCTAAAAAGGAAAGTGGTTTTTCTGCTAGTATTCAGGCGAGTTATGGGCTAAACCAGGTAGCTGAAGATTTTGATAAACTGTATGAAAACCCGGCTAATCGTCAGTTTTTTACCGTTGGCTTTCAAGTTCCAATATTCAATTGGGGTAAGCAAGTTGCCGAGATTAAGTCTGCTCGAAATGTGCAACAGGAAACTGCAAACACGATAGAGTATCAACGATTACAGTTTGAGTTAGACGTGCGAAGCACAGTACGAGAGTTCGGTTTACTAAAGCAGCAAGTTGATTTGGCAGCTGTGTCGAATGACATTGGAGAGCGGCGTTATGATGTATCGAAGAATCGTTATCTAATTGGGAAGATTGATATCACAAACTTGTTTATAGCTCAGAATGAAAAGGACAGTGCAAGAAGAAATTACATCCAAGCATTAAGAAATTATTGGACAGGCTTCTACAACCTGAGGAGATTAACTCTCTATGATTTTGAAATAGATGAGCCCATTACCTATCAAATAGAATATTAGAAAAAAGAGCCGATGTTTGTCGGCTCTTTTTGTATTAATTCATTTCTGCTAAATGTTCCATAAACCTTGCGGAGGTTCGAATTCCTCGCTGGAAATCTTGTAG